>Ga0268276_1000652_pt1 | contig 39281 bp, 57 predicted proteins | sample saktaG_4_FD_190145 | JGI IMG/M metagenome (GOLD analysis project Ga0268276, IMG submission 190145) | Saline water microbial communities from Sakinaw Lake, British Columbia, Canada - sak_2010_1_5_45m | ecosystem: Environmental > Aquatic > Non-marine Saline and Alkaline > Saline ...
TCTAGTTTAAGGAAATTCATTAATTACTATAACTACAAAAGACCCCATATGAGCTTGGATTACTTAACTCCTTATGAGGTTTATGTTAGAGATATGAAGGTGTGAACACATTTCAGGACATCACAATCCTTTGTGATTTCCAAAACTTTTAAATACCCTCTCTTCTTGAATAAAAACTATGTCAATCTTCAAAGCATATGATGTAAGGGGAATTTATCCTTCTGAATTAGATGAGAAGATGATGTATAAGATAGGCAGGGCTTTTGCTGATTTCTTAAAGGTCAAGACTATAATGGTTGCTCATGATATGAGGATAAGTGCTGATGCTTTGACAAAAGAAGTTATAAAAGGCATTACAGAGCAAGGTGCTGATGTAATTAATGTTGGTTTGTGCTCTACTCCAATGAGCTATTTTGGCTCAGCTTTTACAAAGGCTGGAGGGGCTATTATGGTAACTGCCTCTCATAACCCTAAAGAGTATAATGGGGCCAAGTTTATGAGAAAAAATGCTATTCCAGTTAGTGGGGATAGCGGGATTAAGGATATAGAGAAGTTGGTTAAAGGGAATAAATTTAAGAAAGCTAAAAAAGGAAATGTCGTTGTTAAAGATATTAAAAAAGAATATGCAAAGCATGTTCTGGGTTTTCTTGATAAAAGGATAAAAAAATTAAAAGTGGTTGTTGATTGTGCAAATGGTATGGGGTGTTTGGAAACTGAGTTGATTCTTGATAAGCTACCTATCGAGCTAGTGAAGATCTACTCAAAGATTGATGGAAATTTTCCTAATCATGAAGCAGATCCTTTGAAAGAGAAGAACACTGCTGAATTGCAGGAGAGGGTTGTTAAGGAAAAAGCAGATTTGGGCATAGCTTTTGATGGCGATGCAGACAGGGTTTTCTTTATAGATGAGAAAGGCCAAAGAGTAGAGTCTGATTTTATAACTTGCTTAATAGCAAAGGAGTTTTTGCTGAATAAATCTGGTGAGACAATTCTTTATGATTTGAGGAGCAGCTGGGTTGTGGCTGAGGAGATCAAGAGATTAGGCGGAAAATCAAAGATGTGCAGGGTAGGCCACGCATTTATTAAGGAAAGCCTTAGAAAGGAGAAAGCGCTTTTTGCTGGAGAATTATCCGGCCATTTTTATTTTAGAGATAATTTTTATGCAGATTCCGGCATAATTGCTGCGTTAAAGATAATTGAGTTAGTTTCTAATACAGATATGGATTTAAGTGATTTGGTTAAGCCTTTAAGAAAATATTATAAGACTCCTGAGATAAATTCAGAGGTTGAAGATAAGAAAGAAAAGATGAGGGATCTTGCTGAACTGTATAAAGATGGAAAGATTTCTTTATTAGACGGAATAAGGATAGATTTTGATGATTGGTGGTTTAATGTCAGGCCTTCAAATACAGAACCTTTGCTTAGGCTGAATCTTGAGGCTAAAAGTAAGGGTTTGATGGAAGAGAAAAGAGACGAAGTTCTTGCTCTGATCAGAAGGAAAGAAGATATACAGGAAGACTAACCTCTGTGTCTTGAGCTGCCAGAATAATTTCTAACAATAGGTGGTTGTCCATTATTCTTCTTGAATCTATGATAATCCCTAACTTCGTTTATTGGTGTTTTAGTCATTGGTTGCTGCTCAGGCATAGGCTGGTTGCCATAAGCTAATAAATGCCTAAGTATTGGATCATCTATTCTTGATATTTTCTCTGCTGCCTTTGGAACTCCTAATTTTTTAATCTGGTCTAGATAACCATCATTTTCCCTGTAACCAGAATCCTCAGGGAAACAAAATGGACCATCACCAACCCATGCAGAATAGTAAATGTTTATCCTATTATGTTTCCTGTCAGCTTCTATCATTAAATAAAGGTCTCTGTTAAGCGCTGTTTGCCCGTATATCGCTTCCTTTCCATCAACGATTGCTTTTCTGAACCTCATTGCCTCAAATTTAATACTGCCCTTATTCTCGCTTGTGATTGCATAATCAAAATTAGGCGACAAAGATAAAGCCTTTGTTTTTCTTGGTCCGTTATACTTTCTTGGGAATTTCTGGTCAATAAACTCAACTGGCTTTGCTTTTGACATAAGCTTTTTTATGATATCTTCGACATTACCTTCTTTGTATGATAATGAAAATCCGCCTAATGCTATATTTTTGCCAGTATCATAATGCCATGCCCTTACTTCGGTTGGATTTGATATCTCTTTAATATTATTTAGGAACTGCTCATAGGTCAATGGCCTAGAGATATATTTTTGCACAGCAGGCTGTCCTTGTTCAACCTTATACTCAAGATTTCCTATCTTAAGGTCCCCATTACCCCGGCATCCAACTAAGCTGCTGCCTGCAATTACTGCACCCAAAAACAATTCTAGTGCCTTACCCCTTCCACCATTTCTTCTATCTTTATCTTTGCTCATTTTTTCACCTGATATAGGTTCTTGATCAATGATATGTCACGTGCACTATCCTCGGTGCTTTTTGTAACAACACCGCTTGTATAATTTTGGATTGCGATATATCCCCTAAAATTGGTGTATACCCATTTTCCATCAACCTTAACTGGATCCCAATCAATTTTCTGGTCTTTAACCCAATTTGGCTCTCCTCTTGTTATTTCTGCAAATCTATCTATTGGTGTTCCGAATGTATTAAAATAGTTTTCCCTTGTGGTGAAGTCAGGACCTTGTGGCTCATAGGCAAACCAGTCATTTCCAGCTATCTGCCTAGGATTATAGACTTCAACCCAGGCATGCCCAGTTCCGTTTATTTCAACATGTGGGGCAGATGTTGTGGTAGATGGTATTCCAATGCTTCTAAGAATTGATACAGCAGTCATTGAATAAACATAACAGAGAGCTTTTATCCTTGGTTGCCTCTCAGTTCCATTTGCAGCTTTTACAAATTCTTCAACCTTTATACCTTTAAGCGCTTTCATCGGGGTTTCTTCTTTGCCGGTTTCATCCCACTTGAAGGTATTTGCTATTCCTTTTCCTATCTTGTCAAGCGCTTCTTCAACGCTTTTAGTCCCATCAATTGCGGCAATCGCTAATTCAAATGTGTGCTTGTCCTGAGGGTTAATATCTGTAATCTTCTCTGTATAGAAAGATATATTTGATTGTTTCATTATATCTGGATAGAAAGTTCTTTCAGTGCCAAATGTGTACCTATGCCTATAACCATTCATAACCTTATTTCCATTTTTCTTACCTGTATTCATTAAAATGGCAGAGTTTTCACCATAAAGGTATGCTTCATAGCTTCCATCTGCCTTGCTAATTGTTGAATCATATATTACCGAATAATTTTTGCCAAGCTCAGCTACAGCAGACACTGTACTTCCATTATTATCTTTAAAAGAGGAATATGCATGTGCAGTATATATTCCTACGGGGCTTTGGGATGAGCTTGGATTGACTAGGGTATAAGTAATCTCTTTTGACACTGGCTTTTCAAGATAGGTTACTGAACCAGCGGTTATTTTAACATTAGGGTCATCTTTGTAGTTGAACTTAGTTATATTTAATCCTGGATTTTTGCCCCAAAACCTTACTTTGATCTTATATTCCTGGTCCCTTCTGAATACAATCTCTTTGGCAGTTTCCTCATAAAGCTTCAATCCTTTATCTATGCTTTCTATCCTTACAGCTACCACATCAAACTCCTTTGCAAGATTATTATTAATCTTGTTCAGTTCCTCATCTAATACTGATATTTCTCCGGTAAAATTACATTCGCCATAAGGGCAGTTATCTTTGTCAGGAAACACTTTCCACTTAACTATAAAAGAACCGTTGGTTTGTGATGGGATTCCATTTATACTGACTGAATCCAGTTTCTTCCTCCCTGTTTTTGTGTTTACATAAAGGTCAACTTTAAAGCTTTCTGTAATGTTCTTCAGTCCAATGTTGCCATATGTCATGTTTATTAAGAGAGTATCGCTGCTCTTTTTAATTGCATACCCGCTGATTACATCATTGCTTTTGTTTAATACATCTATCTGCAAAACAGCAAGATCAGGCACTATCACCTTGCCTTTGTAATTTTTTGATATATTATTATTTTTAAATGGGTCAGAAACAGTTTCTTCCACAGGCTTGTAATCCTCTTGATTCCAGGCAACACTAATATTTACATTCCCAAGATTAGCATTTGGATCAAGATTAACATGCTCTTTTTTTAATATAACGCCAGCTGCAAGCTCCAATTGGCGAATAAGTATGTATGGGTCATCAGGTATAACCCCGCCTATAACTTTGCCATCTCCAATAAACATGCCCCCTAATGCAACTTCATTGCCATTAATAAGGAATCTTGCGAAAGTAAGTTTATTTAGTATATCTCCTTCTTTCGGGTATTTACGTGCATAAGCAGTTGACCTTATTGTGTAGTTAATTCCTTCAATAAGCAAATCGTTATTGCCAACAATAACCTTTCTTCCATTAGAGTCTGTGTAACTCAATTCAATGCTCCTTGCTTCAATATCTGTTGGGGGCGGAGGAGGAAGCGCACATATTGCTGCTTGGCATATATAATTGGCTAAACAAATAATACCACAGCCTCCGCAATTATTTGGATCACTATTAAAATCAGGATTTGGTGTGCATATTGGAGCGCTGCAGCATTCACTACTAGTACTGTATGTATCTCCAACTTCACTAATATCCACAAAACTTAATTCTGTGCTCCAAGAATCCTTTAAAGAAACATCAAAACATTTTAATGCGCCAGTATTAATCCTTACAGTTTTTCCATCTTTATCATTAAGAAGGTTGCTGTTCGAAAAGATTGATTCCCCTCCAAGGCAGAGTGTATTAGAATTGATAAACTGTATTGAAGCCGAATAACCGCTGCATTCATTATTGCTGTACATCTCCTGAACATTTCCCCCAAACATATCATTCACGCATGATAATGTATTAAGGCCATAGCCCCCATAACCATAGAAATTATCAACGCCATTTTTTGCAATTTTATAATCCCAATAAGCATGATCACAACCAATGCATTTGCTGGCATGGGCTGTTAAAACATCTCCGTTATTATTTTTCCAATTCCAATTGCATTCACAATTCCATTCATTCTGCGAGCAGCTTGAAGAAGAAGTATCATATTCATAAGTGCCCTCAACGCCCGAACAATCACTAGTCACTATAGCCTCATTTTGAGGTGCATTGCAAAGCCCGCAATCCCAATCAGCCTTGCAAGGATTTAATTCATAAACATCATAAGGCGTGTCTTCAATTAAAACACTATCGACCAAAAACTTAGAGCCGCCTTGCCCAGGAAACAACCCAAATCTATATGTTCCGCTTTGAGCTATATAATCATCCAATTTCACATAAACCTTGTTCTGTTCTGTGCCATATATATAATCCCAATAAGAATCACTTTCAAAGTTTCCATCAAGATTTGAATCAAAATGAATGCCAAATGCATATCCTGGATTTTCTGATTTTAATGTTACAGCTAAAGATTTTCCACTTAATGCCCCTGATGAGGTTATGTCTACCATTATTCCATCCAAATGGTTCCAACCATCAATTTCAATCTCTTGCTCATCAACTACATTTAACTGAGGATCAACATTGCTCCATGAACCTGTGCACACCTTGCCATACCAATCCCAATTAGTACAGAGGTTTCTGGTAATAGTTATATCCGCAGCAGAAACAAAAACAGGCATAAATATAGCTAAAAACAAGAAAACAGTTATTAGTAAAGTATATTGTTTAGGCATGTATTACCTCATACTTAAACACCCCTTTTATATCTACTAATACGTAGTTATATTTAAAGGTTCCTTATATAAATTATAAGTATTTTAGACAAATCAGATATATTTATAAGAAAATCCTAATTTCCTTTGGCCATGGTGCTAGTAGATGAGCTTACTGTTCTTTTAGTGCAGCTAACTTCAGAGCTTAGAGGTTTCCCAAGGGACTGCTGTTGGATAAGTACAGAGAGGTCTTCCAAGCTGGGATTAGATATAAAGTTTGGGCTTTTCGTTGATGATAGGGGCATTGGACATAATCATCACTGGGGCGAATTAGGGAATAGGATATATGACCTTACAGCAAGGCAGTTTAGCGATGATATACCCCCTATATACATATTACTCAAAGATTCTGATGAAGCAAACGCAAGGTATGTTGAAGGAGCATTTGTTATGTATTAGGCAAGGCTTGGCGACCGACTTAACGTTCGATTTATAGCTTAATTATAGAATTGATCTATAAAAAATGGCAGAAAAATAGAAATGTCGAAAAAGCTTCGCTTTTCTGAGCATTTTAGTTTTTGCTTTGCAAAAACCAAAACATTTATATATCTGTTGTATATACAACGGATATATGACTACTGAAATGATAACCTTAAAACTTGAAGATAGCTTTTTAGACAATATAGATACTATTGTAAAAAAAGAAGGTTACCAGAGCAGAACAGAGTTTATTAGAAACGCTTTAAGAGAGAAAGTTGAAGCTGCTAAATTGAGGCAAGCTATGTTAGAGATTTCTCATCTTAAAGGAGCTTCAAAGAAGAAAACTAGTGATGAAGAACTTGAAATAATAAGAGAGAAAGTATTTGAAGAGATTGATAAGAAAAATTAGGTAATCTCTTCTGGTTTGTGATGCTCTGAAATATCAGTTAATTGCCTATAATGCTTATCTCTTGCGATTAGAATAAATTTATTGTCTCTAGCAATGATAGCATGTAGGGCATCACCTTTAGGAACGTTTCTTTCTTCAGCTAATTTCTTAGCTTCATCACGCTGTTCTTTGGAAGCGACTAATTTATCTAATATTGCTTCAAAAGGTTTCATCATTCCATTAATCTCTGGAATGGAATAGTTCGTTTCTAATTCCCCAATTGTCAGGTCTGTAATGACAATTTTGTTCTGTTTTGCTTTTACCATTGCAAATAGTTTAAAAGCAAAATCACCTAAAGGCTCATTCTGGTAACCTTTTCTATCTTCATAAAGGTCTACCCAAATTGAAGTGTCAATCAAATATTTTTCTGCCATTTTAATCAATAAGTACTATTTACTTATATAATTTGATAGTATAGCTAACGATTAAGCGGTTGGGGTCGCCAAGCCTTATTGTATATAACGGTGTTATATACCCCCGAATACTTGGATGGGCCGAGCATTTTTCACGAAGTCCCAGAGGGACACAAAAAATCCAAGGGATTTTTTCGTGTTAAAAAGAGGAGAAGTGTAGGTTAGGCGTAAATGGCAAAAACCGATAATTTTATATATAAGGTAAGATGTATCTTACTTAGGTGATAAACATGGACATTGCTATAACAAGAATGAGTTCAAAAGGGCAGATTGTAATACCTGCTGAGATGAGAAGGGGTTTTCAAGAAGGGGATAAATTGTTATTGATACAGACAGATGACCAACTAATCATGAAAAAAGCAAGTAAATTGGATAAAACTTTGAAAGAAGATTTAGAATTTGCTAAAAGAACTGAAGAAGCGTGGAGAAGTTATGAAAAAGGCGAATTCAAGAGTATGAATTCTAAAGATTTCTTAGACAAATTAGCAAAATGGTAAATGTTGATTTTGGGCCTTCATTTGAGAAAGTTTTTAAGAAAATCAAAAATCTTGCTGTAAAAGATCAGCTAAAAAAGCAAATAGAAAAGATTATTGAAAACCCCGAAGTGGGCAAGCCTATGAAATATGATCGGAAAGGCACTAGAGAAGTTTATGTTGTGCCTTACAGGCTGCCTTATGCATGGATAAAGGATGAAGAAAAGATAGTGTTTTTAGATTTATATCATAAAGATATTCAGTAATTAGGTTTTTGCCATTTTTTCTTTAGAAAAACCGAACCGAGCTATTGTATATAACGATGTTATACGCCCCTGCCCCATGAGCGACCCGAAAACCGACAGGTTTTCTGGATGGAGCGAAGAGGCTGGCGGGGTTCGAGCCGAAGGCGAGAAAGTCGTCGTGTCTGTAGTCTAGTAGGGGTTGCCGCTAAACGAAAAAAATAAAAAGAAAGATTTATTCTTCAGATTCACTTGCCAAAAATGCCCACCATGGTTTTTGAGTTCTGATTATTTCTCCATTTTCAGCATCTACTTGCGCTTTTACTTGCATTCTTGTTTTAAACAGCCCAAATATCTTTGCTTCTTTTTGGGCTTGAATTTCATATACTGCTCTTACTTGTTCTCCTAGTCCAACTTCTTTTAATTCAATTTGGCAGCCATTTTCTTCTGAACATGCTTTTAGTCTTAATCGTTCAAGCGCTTTTTCTGATGCCGTATCAGGCATAACTTTAACTTCAGAGTCTTTCCCATTGCTTAATTTAACTTTTAATCTTGTTTTATTTTGTGTTTGTTCCTTAGTCATTTCCATGGATGTCTGTACAGAAACTTCTCCTGATTTTATTTGAAATTTATTATTACTTTGTTCTTGAACTTGTACCTGTTCTCCATTTTCAGTTGTATAACTTCCAGATTTAACCCTACTTTGTGCCTCAATCTGGTTTTGAATTTGTGTTTCATCACCAGCATTTTGCTGTTGTGTTTGAGTTTCTGTTTCAGTGTTTGTTTGTACACCTTGACCTGTTCCTTGACTAGATTCTTTAATCTCTGGACTTGCTATTCCAGTTCCTGGTTCATGGATCCCTTGACTCCCAGAAGAACCTTGACCCGCTGCAAAGACTATAGAAGTTGCCAAGACCAAAACTATTGCTAAAATTCCAATTTGTTTCATTCAATATCACCTCATTATAACTCTTAGAGCTCGATGTTTTTAAATATTTCTTTTTTCAAACGCGACAACCCCCATTATAAGTTTACACGACGATTGTATATAACATTGGCATAATTCTTGTTAATTACTTTTACCCTGCGAAGTGGGGTAAAATTTCGTCCGAAAAGTTAAATTTAAGTTTCCAATCAATCCGACCGCAGGGAGACTATATCTTAGGGAATTCTCTCCAATCAAGCGAACACAGTAAGCAATCAAGGAAATACGTCAAGGGCAAGAAGTATGTTTATCGAATGAGGCGAAGCCGATATCCTCAAAAATTAGAAATTTTTGGGACACCAGAAATCTTTGATTTCTTAGTGCATCAAAACAAAGTATCAAGGGGCAAGAAAACTCTGGGAAATATTTATCAATATTTCATAAAATGAAACAATAGACGAAAAACTATCCCCCTCTTACCAAAAAATACAATCAATTTATTAAATATGCCTGGAATATAAACCACTTTCCCTTTTTCAAGCGCATTAAGTGATTTTTGCACAACTTCTTCAGATTTCATCCAAAATAATCTTGGAACTATACTTTTTTTAAACCCATTATACTTATCAGTTGAGTGAAATCCTGTGTATGTCAGCCCGGGGCATAATGCTTGAATTATTATACCTTTATTTCGGACTTCTACGCTAAGTGCTTTTGAAAAATTTATCAAAAAAATCTTTGTTGAGCTGTAAAGAGCATTTTTTCTTGCTGGCAGCCATCCCGCAATTGAGGCAACATTTATAATACACCCTCTTTTTTTCTGAAGCATTTTTTTAAGGACAACATAGGTGAATATTACTGTTGCCTCATTATGAACTTTCATCATTGATAGATTTTCTTTCAGTGTTGAATCCATGAATTCAGAATTAAGCCCAAAACCGGCATTATTGATAAGCAAATCAATATCTTCATTCCCAAGAAATTTTCTTGCCCTATCAATATCTTCTTCAATAGAAAAATCAGCACAAATAATCTCGCAGCTCACAAAATATTTTTCCTTAAAAAATTTTGCAAGACTATCAAGCTTTTTTTTGTTTCTTCCTAAAAGAACTAAGTCGTACTTCCTTTTTGCTAGCTGTTTTGCAAATTCAGCCCCAATCCCTGAACTAGCACCAGTGATGAATGCTTTCATAAGGTTATTGCCCCCAATTTATTCTTAACATTTTTCATATTCGAGATTATATGGTCTTATTCTATTTATTATCTTTTACTTGGCATTCCCCACATATTCCTCTAACTTCTATCTGAAAGCTAGTTATTGATCCTGGAATCTTATCTTTTAAGAAATCTAGTGAGTTAATATCAAAGTGTATTATTTGTCCAGTTTCTTCGCAAACAAAGTGACAATGGCTTTTCTTTTCTTTAGAATATATCAGTTTATTATCGCAAGTATAGGAATAGATATTCCCTAATTTTCTTAATCTTTTAAGGAATCTGTATATTGTAGCTAAGCTAGTTTTATTATCATTTTTTTTAACTTTGTCATAAAGCTCTTCAGCAGTAAAGAAAGTATTGAATTTATTCATCTCTCTTTGGATTAGTTCTTTCTGTTTGGTATTTCTTGTTTTCATTCTTATTGAGAATGAGAGCCAGTAACATATATAAATATTGCGATTATTTAAGATAAATGGGTGACGTTTATGAAAATAAAATATTCAATACTAATAGGAATTCTGATATTAGCTGTATTTTTAGTTGGTTGCCAAAAAGAAACAATAACACAAAGTCAAGATAAATTAGATGTGGTTGTTAGCATTCTACCTCAAAAAGCTTTTGTAAAAGCAGTTGGAGGAGAGCATGTAAATGTAAAGGAATTGATTCCGCCGGGTGGAAGTCCAGCAACGTATGAGCCAAAACCAAGCGACCTAGTAAATGTTGAAAAAGCTGACATCTACTTTAGAGTTGGGCATATTCCATTTGAGAAGTCTCATGCTGAGAAATTCGCAGGCCTGAATCCAAACATGAAGATAGTGGATACTTCAGTAAACGTAGAATTAAGATATTTTGGAGAATATGAAGAACATACTCATGAGCATGAAGAAGAGCATCATCATGAAGCAGTTGACCCGCACATTTGGCTTTCTCCAATGCAAGTTAAAAAACAGATTGATGTAATTGCAGATGCACTTTCAGAAATTGACCCGGATAATGCTAATGAGTATATGAAAAATGCAGAAGATTTCAAGAAAGAATTGGATAATCTGCACAATGAATTGGAATTAAAATTCAAGGAATTAAAAACAGACAAATTGATGGTCTTTCATCCAGCATGGGGTTATTTTGCCGATGAATTTAGCTTAGAGCAAATAGCAATAGAGCAAGACGGAAAAGAGCCGACAGCAAAGCAGTTGCAGCATTTGATAGATGAGGCAAGAGAAGAGAATATTAAGGTTATTTTTGTCCAGTCACAATTCAATAAGGAAATTGCTGAGTCTATCGCAGATGAGATTGATGCAGTAGTGGTCTCTATTAATCCTCTCTCTGATGATTACATCAATAATCTAAGAAATGTAACAACAACTATTGCAGAACATTTAAATAAATAATTTAAGATGGAAAGGAAAGAAATAATCAAGTTAGAGAATATTTCATTTAGTTACAATCATGAGGAATTTCTTAAAAATATCAATATTTCAATATACAAAGATGATTTTTTAGGGATAATTGGGCCTAATGGCGGTGGCAAAACAACACTCTTAAAATTGATTCTCGGGTTATTGAAACCTAAAAAAGGAAAAATAACCATTTTTGGAGATACTCCTAAAGCGAGCAGAGAATCGATTGGTTACCTTTCCCAATTCAAGAATATTGATTTTGATTTTCCAATAACTGCCCTTGAGATTGTAATGCTAAGCAGAGTAGGAAAAAATCTGTTTAAGCAGTATAATGAACAAGATAGGCAAGAAACTGAAAAAGCACTTAACAGCTTAGGAATCTGGAATTTGAGGAATAAAAAACTTAATGAACTTTCAGGAGGAGAGAAACAGAGAGTTTTTGTTGCAAGAGCACTGGCTAATGACCCTAAAATTCTTATTTTGGATGAGCCAATGTCAAATCTCGATATACATATTCAAGAAGAATTCTATAAAATATTAAAAGAGTTGAACAAAAAAATTGCGATTGTTATTGTTGACCATGATTTGGAGATGGTCTCTAAATATGCAAAAGAGGTTGTATGTGTCAACAAATGCAATACCCATGCAATTAGATATCACGAAGCTGATAAAATCAAAATGAAGGAGATGTGCCATGATTGAAGCTTTACAATATCAATTCTTCCAGAATGCTTTGATTATTGCAATACTTGCATCACTTGCAGCAGGAATAATTGGAACTTATATTGTAGTCAAAAGAATGTCTTTAATCTCAGGAAGCATAGCCCATGCTGCGTTTGGAGGTCTCGGAATAAGCTATTTTCTTAATGCAAATCCGCTTATTGGAGGAGTGATTTTTAGCTTAGTTTCTGCTGTAAGCATTGCAATTTTCAGAAAAAAAGCAAGAAATAGATTAGATACTTTGCTAAGTTTTTTATGGGCAACTGGAATGGCTATAGGCTTGGTGTTTATCTTTTTAACTCCAGGCTATGCAACAGACTTGTTTACTTATCTATTCGGAAATATACTGCTTGTTTCAAAGATTGATCTGATATTGATTTTGGTGTTGGATGTTGTTATCTTAGCCACTGTATTTTTAATGTTCAATTCTTTTCTGTCTGTTACATTTGATGAAGAATACTCTGAAACAAGGAATATGCCTGTTACACTTGTAAATATGATACTTTTTGGGTTGATAGCATTGACAATTGTTGCTACTATAAGAGTTGTTGGTGTTGTCTTAATGATAGCAATTCTTACTATTCCTGCTGCAACTGCACAACTTTTCCATAAGACTGTTAAAAAAATTATGATAACTTCTTCAATAATCACTTTGTTTGCGACTATTACAGGGTTATATGTTTCTTATTATCTTGATTTTGTGACAGGACCTATAATTGTTTTGATAATATCATTCATTTATGTAACATCCATATTTTTATCCAAGTTGAGTGTGCCCTATTCTAATTAAGTTCCCCTCTCTTATTAGATGAGTTTTCTTGCCATTTTCTCAACAATTCAGTTTTTTATTAAGTTGAAGAATAAACAATCCACATCTATTTATGACATTAAATAACACTTCTTGCCCCTTCTATTTTAGAGAGAATTCCCGTTTTTTTCGTCTAAGAAACTTAAATTTAATTATAACTAACATTGGCATTAACCGATGTTTTTTCCCTCGTGAGCGAGCCCTCGAAAATTTTATCCCCATATGGATGGAAAAATTTTCAGAGTGGCGAGCGAACAGAGATGGAAAAAATTTGGACGAAGAAAATTGAGAAGGAAACCTTTAGAGTAGAGGCTCAATTTTCTGAGTCGGTTAATACCTGTTATGCGAGGAGCCCCTACGAGTAAAAATAGTGTGTTGCGACAATTCCGCTACAGAATCAGGTTCTTTACATATTTACAGCATGTTGTATGGTTAATATTTTTGCGGAGTGGGGGCGACCGATAGCTCGAAGAGCGATAGAGTTGAGAATAAGTCCGTATTGCTGAGTGAAACGATACATCAATTAATGACATCTAAGGCGGGAAGAAAAACTATTTAGTGAATATTTTAATGATTTCTTTTTCAATTTCTTTTATTTTGGATTCTTTTATTGAACCAATTTTATAAAGAATGATTGATTTATCAGCAGTAAATAATCTGTTTGGCCTTACCATACTTGTGAGATTCAAACTGCCACTCTTAAAATCACTATTTGTTAGAACAATAGAATAATCATCGACTCTTGCTTCACTGGTTATTTGACAGAGGATTATATCATCTCCTTGTAAACCAGCAACAACTAACGCAGGTCTCTTTTTAGACTTACTTAGATCTGAAAAAGGAAAAGGTAAAACAACAACATCTCCTTTTACAAGTTCTTCCATGCTTCTTCATCCTCCTTGCTATTCCAATCTCTAGCTAGGGATTTTTCACTTGCTATTGCGGTTGCCATTTTCTCGCTTATTTGTTTCATTGGTCTTAATTCTACATGATCTTTGAAAGAGAGAATAGCTACTTTAGATCCTGTGTGAAATCCATTAATTTTTCTCATGTGTCTTGGGATAGCAATCTGTCCTTTTTCAGTTATTGTTGCGGTTTTGATTTCCATTAGTGGCATTTATATCACCTTCCTTATTTGTAAGAAAAGTAAGAAATAGTATATAAATGTTTCGTTTTTCTTCCCGCCTTTTCCCGTTTTTAGGACTTATTCTCAATTTCGCATAACATCCGCATTTAACGAAGTCACATTTTTCCTCGTGAGCAGATTTTTTCCTCGAAAATGAGGCAACCCTCATTTTCAGAGTTGGAAAAATCTGTGATAGAGTTGAAAAATGTGATTTGGGGATAATTGGGGAAATCGCTTGGCGATTTAGGCGACAGCCAACCCAATTTCCCGGTTAACCCCTGTTAAACGAGTTTTTACAGAGTAAAAACCAAAGATTTAACTCAACTTGTTGAGATTAAATCTTTGAGTTGTCGAGTAGAAAAACCGCCGATAGAAAAATATAAATAGTAAATGGTATATTCATGCTTATATGAAGGAAACAGTCACTATACCAAAAGAAGAGTACGAAAAACTGAAGAAATCTGAAGAAACAGAGAAAGAACTATTAGTATCATTAGTTAAGGGTTTAGAGGACATTCAACACGGCAGAGTAAAGCCTTGGAAATCATAATTTAAGTTTCTTCTTGATTAATTCTCTATAATAAGGTATAAGCTTTTTTATTTTATCTATTGCTTTTTGTTGATCTTTCTTTCCGCTTAAGGTTATTATAAAAACAACAAGGTGCATTTCATATATTAAGTAATAGACCCTGTAATTCTGGACTTTCTTTTCCCTAAAGAAATTATAGCCTAATGGTTTTCCAACTAATGGGTTGTCTTCAAGTTGGTCTATCTCTTTGGCTATCTGTCTTTGAATTCCAGGATCAAGTTTAGAGAATAATCTATCGAATTCTTCAGTTGTATAAACTTTGAATTTCATATTTATTTAACTGAAATTCCAAAGTTTTTAAGCTTTCTGGTTAAGGCGGTTTTTCTACGAAACAATTTTGTTTAACATCGGAATTAAGCGACGTTGAATTTTCCCTCGAAATTTGAGGCATACCACAAATTTCAGAGCTGGAAAATTCAATGTAGGAGAACAACGAATTTTGCTTGGCAAAATAGCCGAAGGCGGTCGTTGTGAACTGTTTAATTCCTGTTAGTTACTTTTCCCCTACAACGTGGGGGAAAATTGCGTCCGCAAAGTTTTTGAATTACTATATCAATTCGACCGCAGGGAGACTATATGTGCGTAGCACTGGGGAGTCCAGATTTTTTGTTTCTTTTTTCTAAAAAAAGAAAATAGGGGGCTTTTACTTTTGGTTCTTTTTCTAAAAGAACAACAGGGTTCTCTCAAATTGATTTCCGCAAGATTTATATAGTGGTTGTATTATTAATAATACATATGTATAAAAAGATAAGAATAACGGAAAATACCTTACAAGTTCTATCTCTATTTACGAACGATTTTGGTAGAGAATATTATATTAGAGAAGTTAAAAAATTGTTAAAAATAAGTCCAAGAACTGCTCAGCTCATTCTTGAAGATTTAGAAGATAAAGGAGTTGTTGAATCAAAAACAAAAGGCAAAATTAAAACGTATAAGATAAAATTAAGTGAGTTTACTAAAAGATATCTTGTTTTTGTGGAACAATATAAGGCGATTGCGTTTTTGGAAAAAAATCTTATGATAAAAGAAATTGTAGAGAAGATAACTCCAAATATTAAAGGTATAGGGATTATTTTTGGAAGCTATGCTAAAGGAATAGAAAAGAAAGAATCTGATTTAGACATTTTTGTGGCAGGTAATCATAATAAAGAAGAAATAAAAAGAGTTTCAAAGAATTGGGGGATAGATATAAGCGTGAAGTGTTATTCTATAAAAACCTTTGAAAAAAATATAAATAAAGATATCCTATTAAAAGAAATATTGAAAAACCACATTGTTTTTGTTAATGTGGAACAATTTATACAAAAGGTGCTAAAAAATGGATAAGATAAAATGGTGTGCTGGAAAAAAAGGAGGATTAAGCCTGATTGAACCAAATTCAGATCTTGCAGAAGCTTATATCAAGAAAGCTGAAGAGGCTCTTGAATCAATGAGGGTAAATATCATAAAAGATTGGAAGATTTCGACTGCTTATTATACTCTATATTTTTCGCTTTATTCAGTCTTAACAAAAATAGGGGTCAAATGTGAGATTCATTCCTGCACGATAGAATTTGCAAAGAGATTTCTTAGAGATTACTTCAACGAGAAAGAATTGGACTTTACAGAGGATTCATTAAAAGCGAGAATAGATTCTCAATATTATATTGACAGAACAGTTCCTGATGAGCAATATAATCAAATGACAATGAAAGCTCCTGAATTTTTAGTTAAATGTAAGTCAATTCTTATCAAATTAAATGAAAAGAAAATCAATGAGATTAGAGAGAAACTAAAGGCAAAGATAAAAAATGAGTGATAAGCATAAAAACATAGAAAAAAGAGGACTGCTGAAAAAGTATTTGGTTTGATTGGCGGATTCTTAGCTTTGATTATATCATTGATTACTTTGCTTGTTGTATCCATCACTGATAGTGTTGATTTTAAGATTATTCTGTTATTAATCTCTTCATTGATTATTGTAGTTTCAGGATTCTTATTGAGTAAAAAGGCAAGTTGGGCATTCTCTTTAATGATTATTTTTTCAATTGTTGGATTATTGACTAATGTTCTGATATTTATTTTTCCATTTATATTTATCTTAATTGGATTATTTACAGGAATTATAAAAGGCAGAACAATTGGAAATTTTTTCTTTTCAACAATGAAAGCAATTTTAGTATCTGTTTTATTAGTTATTCTTGTAATTTATCTTGGATTTTTCCAGCCAATAATTTCAAAGAATAGTGAGGTTAATAATCTCCTTACAAATATGGATAATCTTGAAAAAGATTTTAAGTTAGTAGATAATAAAATTTCTTATGTTGTAGATGCGGTTATAGGTGATGAAACTAATAAAGCGATTAGATACGACATTTATAAAGAATATTCGGATAAGAAAACAGATTTAGACACTGCAATAAAAAGCCCCCCTGCATTGTGGCTATTCTTTCCAGAAGCATATGGCATTATTATAATTAAACCTAATTTCCAGAAAGTTGTGTATGTAGCTAACACATTAGAATACATGAAATCAAGAGTTTTTGGTAAAGAATATTATATAAAAAAGGCTCAAGAAATCATAAAAGAATATGTTGAAACCAATGTGATCAAGGCTGATGAAATACCTTGTGCTTCTGATATGGATTGCTTATATCTATACACTTGTGTAAATCATCAGTGCAAATCTAAAGAATATGTTGAAAGTACAAAATCTACCATAGGAGAACCCTGTATGTATGATACGGATTGCAGAGAGGGATTTACTTGTGCAAAAGGGGTAAACTATGATTATGAATGCACAAAGATAGAATGTGATGAAGATACAGATTGCGAAGAAAAAGAATTTTGTAATGATAGAGTATGCCAAGAAATTGAATGCCAATCTGATGACGATTGTGATGAGGGTTATTATTGTAAGAATAAATATGCTGGATGCACAAAAATAATTTCAAAAGTTGAAATTAAGAATGGATATAAATATGAAACAATGTTAGAAGATAATATGACTTTTATTTGGTGTAATTATAAGTTAGATGAAGAATGCCCAGATGAATATACTTGTGAAACAGATGGCAAAGGAGATTCTTTTTGCAGAAAGCAATGTATTCAAGATTCAGAATGTCCAAATAATCAGTTCTGCATAGAATCAAGAGGTTTTTGTGATTGGGGAAGTAAAGACTATTTGGATTATGAATAAATAAAAAAGAAGAATTATTTTCTCTTCTTCTCTTCAAAAATATTCTTATAGATTAAGAATGCCAGCAAGAATATTAAACCTATTGCTGCTCCATATATCAGATTACCAACTACTTCCGCAAACATTCCTAAAAATAATCCACCAATCAATAAGAATACCAAAACAATAGATACTAAAGAATAACTTTTAAACTTTTTCTCGTCTTTAACAAACTTTTTCAGCAGTTTAATCACACCGAATATTACAAGTAGAGAAATAACAAGTAGAGCCACAAAAGCATATTTTGCATATTCAAATGCCATATTAATCACCTCAATATAGCTCTTTGATAATATACTATTTAAAGCTTGTTAAAACTCGGTTTTAATTTCTTTTTCGCAGAAAAAGACTATCTGTAAAAGCCCCCTCTTAATAAATTTCTTTTACAAAGTAAAAGACTATATGTGCGTAGCACTTGGACTCCCCCTTTTTTTATTAATAGTAATTCAAAAATTGTAACTAACATCGGAATTTAACGAAGTTTTTTCTCCTCCAAAATCCGAGCCTCGAAAAATGAGGCAACCTACATTTTTCAGAGTTGCGAGGATTTTGAGAGATGAGAAAAAATTTGGAGAAATTCGGGAAAATGCTTGGCATTTTAGCGTCAGCGACCGAATTTCTCGTTAAATTCCTGTTATGCTCTTTGACCATACGCAGTGTGGTCAAATTTCGTCCGAAAAGTTTTTTCGGGGGCGTTCTATCAATGGAGCGAATAGCGACCATCAAGAACAAGAAGCAAGGGGGACAATTTTTATTATTTCTATTAGTATTTAGTTTGTATATACTTTGTAACTATATTTAAAATAAGTTATATGTATCTTATAATTGATGGATGAAAAAAAGGCTGAACAGATTAAACAAGTAATAATAAGCGAATTGAAGTCTTTTAGATGGGATATTCTTGGGATTATTGATGAAAAACAAAATATTTTTCCAATGACTAGCGATACCAAAGTTCTTTCGAAGGTCTTTGAAATGAAGATCACTCCAGATTTTAGGAGAATCGCTTCTAAGCTATCAGTTAAAGACAATCCATGTACTTTATTTTTGGCGAAAGAACAAAATCAATACCCTGATGTTACTTTAAGTGGCGGTATGTTGGGTAAAGAGAAGATAGCCATAGATATTAAATCAGCATATCGAAAAGGGGAAGGTAAATTCTCAGGTTTTACATTAGGAGCATTTAATGGTTATTTTAAAAATAGAAATTCAACAAAAAACATTGCGTTTTCTTACAAAGAATATGCTAAACATTGGGTATTGTGTTTCATTTATGAAAGAGATAGAGAAACTGATATTACAGCTATATTTTCATTAAAAGATGTGAAGAAAATCCCTAAAATTATTACCAATGTTGAGATTATATTGCAGGATAAATGGAAAGTAGCAAAAACCACACCTGGAAGTGGAAATACTGCCAACATAGGTGGAATAGATAGTATAGACAAACTGAAAAATGGAACAGGATCTTTTTCCTCTGAAGGAGAGGATGTTTTTAATGATTATTGGATGCACTACATCAGAAATGAAGATTGTAATAAAATTGGTCTAAAGGAACAACCTTTTACTAATTTAACAAAATACAAAAAGTGGGTTGAAGAAGGAAGAAAAGGAGATAAACTCATTGAAGGTTATTATAATGTACACGACAACGATACTGAATCAGAATCCGATGAATAAAAGTTCTTGAGTGTCTTGTTTGCTTAGTACGTACTTAAAATCTTTAGCCTTTACTTCTTTAACATTTGCCTTATATTTTTTTAGGATGTTATATATTTCTTTTTCTGACGGAATACCATCTTTACGATAAGAAATAACAATTTTACTATCCTTAAATTTTCTTATTAGTTTCTCAAAAGCATTTTTTATCTCTTTTTTATCATTCCAAACACAATACTCTTTTTTTAATGGTAAATGTTTTCTGCTATGATCAATCATGGAAGCCCATTTTTTATAATTAACTAAACCTTCAAGAAAATGGTAAGCATCTCGATAATCTATTATTTCTCCTTTAACAGGAATGTAAGGGGTGTCAATATAAACTAAATCATATTCTCCCGAAATTTCAAATACATCATAGTTGATAGATTTCCCTTTATGACCATTAGAAAAAACACATTTATTAGCCTCCTTAACCATCTCCTTAAAATGCGTTGGAAATGGTTTGTCCCAAGTTGCTTTATTTCCAAAACTTCTCTTTACATCACTGGTTCTAACATACAGGTTTTTCCTGTGGAATAAATTATATGGTCTTTTACTTATACATGATTGAAATAAACAATGTAAAGCTAGAGCCTTTTTGTAAGGATTTTCTAAATGATTAATATTCTCAATAACCATATCTAGCCATTCGTTTTCTTCATCAGTAAAGTAAATGTCTTTGAATGTATCTTTAATAAATGAGGAATAAGAGAGGTTTTCGTGTTTTTTCAGTATAAAATTAACATCATCTTCACTTATGGTAACATTTCTATTTTCAATAAGTGCTAACCCAATAAAATGATTGTATTTGAGAACATCGTTATAGGTAACTTGTTTTCCTTCTTGTTTAGCTTTGTATGCTACACAACCCGTTCCACCCATAGCATCTAAGAAGGTATCAAAGTCCAAATCTTTTATTTGATCCCAAAGCCAATTTACAATCTTCTTTTTACTTCCCCTATATCTAGTCGAAAAACTATAACCATTAGTAATGACTGGCTTTTCTCCATTTAGACATAATTTTAATTGTGCTTCGCCCATTTTATACATTCTCATTTAGCCAAGCTAAAGTTTTTTCGCCCAAAGGTTTTATTTTGTATAACCTTCCCCTTTTCGAATCGTCATTAACACACTCTACTAGGTCATATTCCTTCAATTCGCTTAAGGTCATACTTACATGATTTAATCTTAAATTTACTTGTTTTGATATTTCCTTCGGTGTTAATAGCTTTTTTTCATTCAATGCTCTCAATACTTCCAATCGGTATTTTGAGTTTTTAATAAATGATATGCTGTCGATTAGTTCTTTTTGCATACATTTTAAGTAAGTACAAACATATATAAATATACATACAGACTAAATACAAGTTACATCTATTTAAACTTTTCTATGTTCAAGAAGCGATAAGAAAAGTTCGTTAAAAATTGTCCCCCCTTCCTCTTTATAGCCCCCGAAAAAATTGAGCATAACATCAGTTTTAAACGAAGTTGGATTTTTCCCAAGAGGCTCATCACGAAGTGAAGAGACTCATGATGGAAAAATTCAATTTGGGAGAGGTGGGGTCTGGGGTCCCCGCCGAACCGTTTAAAACTTGTTAACCGAATTTTTTTCTTTTTAGAAAAAAACTCGAAGAGACCCGAGGATGAAAAATCTAGATGATTTTTCATCACTCCTGGACTCATCGAGGTATGACGGACTGACCGAAGGGAGGGAGTAATATTTGTAGTGCCATTACCGAGCCGAAGGCGAGACTATTTTAGACAAAAGAGGCCCAATCAATCCTTTTTCGAAGAAAAAGACTATATGTGCGTAGCACTGGGGGGAGTTCCGTTCTATCGTGTTTAGAATTAAGAACAAGAAGAAATTAATAATTTATTTACTTTCTTTAAGAACTTCATATAGTTCTTTGTTAAGTACAATCTTATTTATTTTACCTAGCCTTTCTTTTTTAATTACACCTTTTTGTTCTAAATTCAATAAAATTCTATGTGTTTTTAGTTTGTTTAGATTAGGCAAATGGGACAATTCGTATTGCTGCACTTTACCATCATTCTCCAAAAGTGTTTCAATTACTTTTCTTTCTTGGCCTGTAAGGAAATTTAGGATAATTTTAGTGTTTTTTTTCAATGACTGTTCTCGTTGAATTACTTTATCAGACATTATGTAATAGACTAAGGTTCCTATTAAAAGGCCGATGAATGCAACGAAGGGTAACAAGTAAAAACTATGAAATACTGGTTGAGATTCCCTTCTTTCATTTAAGAAGTTCTTAATTTCTTCTGTGCTCATGTCATCTATTGCATCATGATTCAGCCTTGAACTCTCTCGTTCTTCATGTTGAAAATTAAAATACATACTAATGGATATTATCAATAAAGCAAATGAAATAATTATCCCAACACCGAGTATTATCTTTCTATTATCTTTTGTGACCATAGGTATATGACAAACTCATTTTGTATATAAATCTTACTATGGTTTCATTATACTGAAACTCAGTTTCAACATAAATGCAATAGTTTCAGCAATTAATATGTATAGTTTCAACTATATGATACTATAGGTTGAGACAAATAGATTTCAGCCAAGAGGTGCAAAAATGAAAAGAAAAGCAATATTTGGTCTGTTGGCGCTTATGGTTGTTGGACTCGTTGCAACAACTGGTCTTGTAAGTGCTTACAGAGGAGATTACTCTGTAAAAGGCCCAAACTACAATGAAGAAAGACATGAAGCAATGGAAAATGCATTTGAGTCATTAGACTATGATGCATGGTATGCATTAATGACAGAGAATGGAAGACATCCAAGAGTTGTAGATGTAGTAACAGAAAGTAATTTTGCGACCTTTGTCCAAGCACATGAAGCTGGAGAAAATGGAGATTATGAAACAGCAACAGCATTAAGAGCTGAACTTGGCTTAAATAATGGCAATGGTCCAAGAGATGGAACTGGTCATGGCAAAGGAATGGGTCAAGGGAGTGGACAAGGAATGCAACAGAACAACGATGGATTAAGACAAGGAAGAGGAAGGAGATAATCCTTCTCTTTTTATTTTTTTAAAAATGGAGGTATAAAAATGCCATATGGAATGGGATTTGCATATATGATTTGGGCCCAAGTTTTATTCTTTATAGTGACAATTGGATTGATTTTTTGGGTTATTAAAAATACAAATCAAAAAGTGCTAAACCCTAAAGAAATACTTGATAGAAGATTAGTATCTGGCGAAATCGATAAAAAAGACTATGATTCATTGTTGAAAACAATAAAAGGAAAGGAGGCATAAAAAATGAAAACAATATTTTTGATAAGTTGGGTTATGTTAGTTGCGCTCACAGGATGTGCATCTGAACACGAAGATGAATTACATGATCATTCAGTTGAAATCGAAGGAAAAGACATGAAATCATTAACAGTACAAGAAGTAGCTGATCTTTGGGAAATAGATTCAGAGTTACTTTTATCAAAGATTATTGAAGAATTTGACTTCAAAGGTGAGTATACAACAGAAACAGTATTGGAAGATATGAGATTGGAATATAAGTTTTCACCTGCAATCATTAAAGACATAGCTGAAGATATAAAACAAGGTGCTACAAATGAATAGAACAATATTAAATTATTGGATTGATGTAGGATTAGCACTATCTTTTTTTGTTTGTTTTTATACAGGATTAGTTAAATGGCCTGGATTGATAAAGATAATAGGAGTATCTGCATACAAAACATTATCTTTTAGCAACATATCAAGATTACATGATATGAGTGGCCTAATAATGGGATTACTTGTAGTAATTCATCTAGCACTTCATTGGAAATGGATAGTTGCTGTTACAAAAAGTATATTCAAAAGAGGCAAAAAAGAATGCAAAAATTAATTGTTGTTTTGGTGTTTTTAAGTTTATTTTTATTAGCAGGCTGTTCGGTAGAAAGTACTGAAAGTTATAATGAAGAACAAGTAGATTCAGACTGTCCCTTTGGAAAAGTTGATTGTGAATATCCTGGCAACTGTGGCCGTTATATAGACCTAGATGCTAATGATATATGTGATCATAGTGAATAGAACAAAAAACCATAAAGTTTATATAGTAGTTATGAATATATATTCATAATGGTTAGACCAAAACATTGTAGAAGGATAAGATTCAAAGGGGAGTTTCATTATTTTAAACCACAGGGAATCCCGTTAAGGGAATTAAGTGAAATTATACTGACTATTGACGAATTCGAGGCTTTAAGATTAAAAGATAGATTGAGTTTAGATCAAATAGCAGCTGCAGAGAAAATGAATATCTCTCAACCAACATTTCATAGAATATTAGAGTCAGCAAGAAAAAAGATTGTGGAAGCAATTGTTGATGGAAAGGCTATAAAAATCCACGGGGGTGAATGCAAAATGCCAAACAAAGATGGAACAGGACCAGAAGGAAAAGGTCCAAGAACAGGAAGAGGTCTTGGAAATTGCCAAGGTAGTGATGATAAGCTTGATAATTCAAGACCTATGAAAAAAGGAGCAGGTAGATGTGGTGATGGAAGTCCACGAGGTGGTGGAAGAGGACGTTGTCAAGTGGGGAGAAAATAATTTTTTTTATTTTTTTCTTTAATGAAAGTTCTAATATTAGAAATATTTAAATAAATTCTAATTAATCTTTATTATATAGGGGAAAATATGAATTCATGTATAATATGTAAAAAAGAAATTGAACAAAAAGTCTATGATTATTCTATTGAAAAATATGGTAAGCATTTATGCAGATCTCATCAAAAAAACAGTTCTGATGGACTATCTAAACGAGAAGGGAGATATAAGGAAGGGATGATAAAAGGAAGAATTGCTGAGACCTTGATTGAAGAGTTATTTCTATCTTTGAGATATAATGTATATAGATATGGGATGGAAAATACTGTTCCAGGAATTATGGATCTTCTAAAAGGTGTAAGGGGAGATGTAGCAACAAATATTCGAAGAATGCCTGATTTTGTAGTTCAGCATCCTAAAACAAATGAAGTCTTTTTTATTGAAGTAAAATTTAGAGCAAATGAAGAATTCAAGAAAAGTGATTTACCTAAAGATTATCCTTATGAAAATTGTTTTTTTGTAGTTGTTTCTAAAAAGCATATTAAATGTATTTCATATAGTGAATTAATGGAAGGAAAAGTAGTTAGTCCCAAATCACAAAACTATTTGGGAAGAAGAAAAGAATTTGAATTGGATAAAAATGTAATAATTGATTTTTGTGAATTTGCTGTTAAGTTTTTTAGTGATGTATGAGGGTGTGCGAATGATTTGGAGAAAAAAGTCAAAATTTAGGTCAACAAAAATAGTAAGGAAACCAGTAATTGTCAGATTTAGAACCAAAACGGGTAGACAAGTAACTTTTAGGGCTACCAAAATACTAAGAAAACCGAATATAAAAAGAAAACCTACAAAACTGAGTTTCTATAGAAAAAGAAGGACAAGATGACTGAAAAGATTTATCTGGATGCTTGTATTTTTACTGCATTTGCACATCAAAAACACCCAAACCATATCTTAATTAAAAATTGTATCTCTTCACTTCTAGATTTTGATATTGAAGTATTCTCTTCTGAATGGGCCCTGATTGAAATGAATAAAACACTAATAAGGGATTACCATTATTCTAAAGATAAGGCTAAAAAGGTTGCTGAGGACTTTAAGAAAAATAAGAAATTTCCCAAAATAAATGTAATATTTATAGATATAGATTCTACGAAGTCATGTAACTTTAAACAATTCTTTGACTATATCAAAAACAATATGATAGAAGTGAAGGAAGTACACTTAGCAGACGCAATTCATAGCGTAATTATGTCCAATAATGGTATCAGAAACATATTAACAACAGATACTGATTTCAAAGTTTTAGAAGAAGTAATTAGTATCAACCCAAACGTATTTACCGTTATGAAACCAAAACGTGATTAAATGGTTTTTAGGAACTCCCCCCTCGCTTTCTAGGAAAATCTTTGGGCGAAGCCGTTTAATGCATTGGCATTAAGCGAAGGATTTTACTCTCTTTTGGCCTCTTTTGTCGTCTATAAATTAATGGCACTACGAACGGTTAACATCGCGATTAACCGAAGTTTGGCTCGAGCTGGAACGACCGAAGGGAGTGACCTCGAGACGAATTTGGGAGAGCGAGGTGCAACCGAGCGAACTGGTTAATCGCTGTTACACGAGTCTGGGTGTGCAATTCCCGAAGGGTTGTGCAATTTATAGGGGTAAATTCCCAGACCGAGCCAGAGTGCAACGTCCCCGAAGGGGCTGGCGAAGAGTCGCCCCCTAATCAATCTCTGCGAAGCAGACTATATTTTATTTAAAAAATATAAGGGGGCGATTTTGTGTAACATCGGAATTTAACGAAGTTGATTTTTCAGAGCTGAAAAAATTGAGGCAACCCACAATTTTTTCCTCGAAAAATCAATTTGGGAGAGCAGGGGAAAACGCTTGGCGTTTTAGCGTAAGCGACCCTGCGAACCGTTAAATTCCTGTTCTATTCTTTTTCCATACGTAAGTGTGGAAAAATTTCGTACGAAAAGTAATTTCAGGGGCGTATTCCATCAAGCGAACACAGTGAGCCATCAAGAATAAGTATCAAGGGGCAATTTTCGTCCGTCGTTTCGTAGGGGGGAATTCCGTAGGGTTTTCATTTGAGTTAAATGTATATATGCTTAACAAGAATAAATTGATTAAAATAATTACTTACTCTTTTTAACATTTGGCAACATGCCACCCAATATAATACTCTTATTGTTTTTTATATTATTTTTTCTTTCTCAGATGTTTTCCAATATATTTTGTTTTATCTCTTCAAAAAGTTTTTGATATTTAGAATCATACTCAATTATAGGTGTCATTTCAGTCATCGCTCTAACGAAGGCTTTGTCAAATAGAATCTTGGAAATTATTGATATATGATTATTTTTGGCAAATAATTCTATCTTCTCAGTGAAATTTATATTCAGATCATACTTGTTGATTATGATTCCTTTCTTTAATTTGAAATGATCAACTATCTCTAACGCCCTTAACATGTCTGAATAGCCTGATGGCGTTGGTTCAGTTACCAAAACAGCGTAATCATTACCTGTTACAGATGCGATTACGGGACAGCCAATGCCAGCAGCAGCATCAATAATCATATAATCGGCGTCTGGCAATAATTGTTTTGCCTTTTTCTTTACTTCAAAGACAACTTTGCCTGATCCAGAATTGCCTGGTTCTAATTGGGCTGAGGATATAAAAAAACCTTTGTCTGTTTTTGCATAGCCGATAAATGCATTGTCAATATTTCTTAATTTGATTGCTTTTGCAGGACATACAAGTTCACACACTCCACAACCTTCACAACCATATTTATTCAGTTCTGGCTTTTCATTTTTCCAAGACAATGCGTTAAAATAACACGATTCAATGCATTGTCTGCAGCCTATACATTTGTCTTTGTCAACTACTGCAGTCTGGTTTGTTGAAAGCGGTTTCCATTCCGCATATTTACTTGTGTTTAATCCAAAAAGCAAGGATAAATTTGAAGCATCAACATCACAATCAGCACAGACTATCTTCTTCTCTTTGGAAAGAGATAATGCTAGTGAAGCAGCTATGCTGCTTTTTCCAACTCCCCCTTTTCCTGATAATATAACTATTGATTTCATATTATTCAAACCTGTTATCTGAATGATGGTCCTTTTTTATCTTGTATTTGATCCAACCACCCTTATTAGTTTTGATAGAATCAAATCCTTGAACATATGGCTTAATGTCTAATAATGGAGTATTGTTCAAGATATCCACATTTGAAATATGAAGAACATCATCTTTTATTTTCTCGAGTTTCACTACAGAAAGCCCTATTCCATTCGGTCTGTTGGGTGCTCGTGTAGCAAATACTCCTCGCTCATTGTTATCCAAAAACGGCTTTACTGTTAAGGAATATCCTTTTGATTTATTGAAATAATAAATCAAGATAATATGGGAAAAACCTTTGAGGTCTTTTAATCCTGTAATATATTCCTGCTTAATCTTCACCTTTCCTTTAGTCTTTGAAAATACAGGTTGAATTGGGACATTTGTTTTTTCTTTGTAATCTGTATATATTGTTCCGATTGGCTTAAACTTGATATCCATCTTAAATCTCCTTATCCACAATTGATTTAATATTTTTTATTTGAATGGGTTTTCCCATAGAATAGGATTCTAATATCTCTCTTGAGTACGGAATTTCAAATGTAATTTTTATTTTATATTTTAATGCAAGAGATATGATTGGTTCTTTAGCTCCAATATCAGACCTATTTAAAATTATGCTGCACTGCTTATTTAACTTGGACAACAGCTGCAATATTATCTCCAAATCATGTGCCCCTAAAGGTGTTGGTTCTGTCACTGCAATTACTTGGTCTGCATTTTCCAATGCTGCAATAACTGGACAATGTGTTCCTGCGGCAGTATCTATTATAATATAATTATAATTATCTTTGCTCTTTTCGATTTCCTCATTTAAGTGATTAACGATGAACTCAGAAATTGGCTGGTTTGTTTTCAGTTCACCTGATAAAAAATCGATATTTTCCTTTTTTCCAGAGTATAATTTTCCGATTTCTTTATTGCTCCATTCAATAGCGCTCGATGGACAGACTATCTTGCATGCTCCGCAGCCATTGCACTGGTTTTCCATAAATATAGGTGAGTTATTTGATATAGACACTATTGCTTTTGTTTTGCAGGCTTTTCCACAAGCTCCGCATTTTGTGCATTTTTCCAAGTCAAATCGGGGTATTCTCTGCCCAACAATTTTCAGGTCATTTCTTTTAATAGTAAGGATTAGGTGGTCATTTGGACAATCTACATCGGCATCAACTAAAAGAACTTTATTGCTCTTTGACAATTCATAAGCTAAAGATGTAGCTACTGTTGATTTGCCTGTCCCTCCTTTCCCTCCTGTTACTGCTATGATTTTCATGGTTTATCCTATTAGTTTTCAAATATCAGTTTTACTCCAAGCATAAACAAAATGCCAATTATAAAGAACCCGAATGATAACAAAGCCTTCTTTAAGACTGGTTCTTTGTGAAGTTCAGGAACAAGATCCGATGCTGCAATATATACAAATCCTCCTGCTGCAATGGGAAGAATAAAAGGTATTACGCCACTGATCATATTTGACATGAAATAACCTACCAGAGCTCCAAGAACTGCTGTTAATGCTGAGAGAAAGTTGAACAATATTGCTTTTGATTTTTTGAATCCACCATATATTAGGACTCCGAAATCGCCAATTTCTTGAGGTACTTCGTGTGCTATTATTGCGATTGTTGTTACAATACCAACATGAATGTTTGCTACATATGATATTGCAATTATGATTCCATCAATAAAATTATGTATCGCATCTCCAATTAAATTCATATAGCTAAATGTATGAACTTCGCATTTTTGTTTATGACAATGGTGCCAATGCAAGACTCTTTCTATCAAAAAGAAAGCACTAAAACCTGCAATAATAGACAATCCAACGACCATTGGGGTTGTTGCTTCCAATGCTTCTGGCAAAAGATGAAGAAAGGCCCCACCCATCAATGCGCCTGCTGAAAATCCTACAAGAATAAGTAATATCTTATTCAGTAGTCTGTTGCTTATAAAAAAAGCAGATATTCCAACAAGAGATAAAATACTAACTACAAAGGTTGATCCAATAATCCAAATTAATTCATTACTCATTTTTACACTCCAATAGCCTTGCCAGCATGCAATCGTTCTCCAGTAAATTTGTCAAGCAATGCATTAATGGCAGTATTGCCTGTACAATGACCAGGATATACTTTAACCACTTTTAATTTATTTAGTTCTTCGATTGTCTTTTCTATTTCTTCATTAGAATAATTAAGCATATGAAATCCCCCTATGATGATTATTTCTTTTTGATGGAATAATTCCGTTGCATATTTTACAATGTTTACAATCCCTGAATGTGCACAACCAGCCAAAATTATCATAGCATTCTGCTCGATAATCACTAATGCTGTATCATCTAATAGAAAATCTTTGTGTTTAACATTGTCTTTTAGATAATGCCCCAGGTTAGTTTTCCTTTCTCCAGGTATTTGGCCTAGAAGCCAAACATGATCAGTCAGTTTTAGCGGCTTTTCATTTAGCTCAATAATAAAATCATCTGCCTTTTTGGGAAAACCAATGTACCGATCTCCATCATATTTAGGCATAAGGGTATGTGGATGTGCAATTATTCTTGTTTGATTGCCTGCTTGAAAATAAGGTAAGCCACCAATATGGTCATAATGGCCATGGCTAAAAATTAAATAATCTATATCTTCTAAATGAATATTTAACTTTTTAGCATTCCTTAAAAACATGCTGCTCTGCCCTAAATCCAAAAGGAACTTTTTTCCATCTTTCTCAAAATAGATAGATAGTCCATGTTCCGATTCAAATTTTTCCTCTTTTTTCGTATCTTCGACAAGCGTGTATATTTTCATTTTTTGTTTATAGATATGGCATTTACAGGACAAGCATCAGCAGCCTCCTGGTTACATCCAATATCTTTGACTTCTGGTTTTTTTGCATAGGCTTTTCCATCATCTTTAACTTTAAAATTGTCGCATTGAGCAGCACACGCTCCACAACCAATGCATTTTTCTTTATCTATTTTTATTATATATAACATTTTTTACCTCCTTTAGATTACCCATTTTTGACATAACCCTCTTTAGATTAGTTATCCTAAATAGGTGGGAATAACAACCGCAGTCAGAGCATCCAAATCCTTTTACAGAACCTTCTATTAAAGATAATAAGCCTGCTATTTTGCATTCTTCCTCTTTTTTAGCATTTTTGTATAATGCTTTAATAGCATAAACGGCAGAGCTTGCGAGCAAATAATCAATATGCCAATGAAGCCTTTTATTTTTTGAAAAATGCCGTTCTAATCGTTTTTCTAGATTGTTTTGTGCAGAGCCCACATAAGCATAAGTCCCACTATAAAATTTAATTGTTCCAAGTTTGCCAACTTTCAAGTTAACATCTTTCTTTACATCAATTATTAAACAATAAATGCCTTTCATTTTTTTATTCCACGTATAACATATAAAGCAGCTAATGCTGTATCTTGGCTTTCAAAAATCTCATTATTTTGTATGCCCAAATAATATTCTCTTTTTACATCATAAAAAAACCAACTCACCGCTTCTTCTATTGGAGATATATAGGCGTGCTTAATTTTATTCATATAAGATTCAGGCTGGCTATTTTTTTCCTTAAAAAATTCAGATTCAGGATTTAACAGCATGATCAGTATTTTTCCATTGGGCTTGAGAACCCTTGCTGTCTCTTCAAGTGCTCTAGCGTAATCGCTAATGAATTGAAGTGATGCAATGTAAATGGCAGCATCGTAGGTATGATCTTGAAATTGCATATTTTCCGCAGAGCCAACAACCGTTCTTATGCTATCAGGTGCTCCATCCAATGCCTGTTTAGATATGTCTAATCCTGTAACATTGAAACCGTTTTCTTGCAGTCCTCTTTCTATGATAGCTGGACCGCAGCCAACTGACAAAATATTAGTGCAGCCCCTTAATTCTCTTAGCAGATATTCTAACTCTCTTTCAAATACTTCTTTCCAAAAACCCGACTGGCATGTTTCGAGATAACTTTTCTTTTTATCCAAATGTAAGCACCTTCTCTGATTTTTCAACAAGCTGCATTAGGTCTTCCATAGTTGATATGGGACAAACATTGCTCTCTCCTTTCTGTCGAATTTTTAAGCAGCTTCCGCAAGCTAAAATACAGCCTTTGTTGTTCATAAAAAACTCAATATGTTCTTTTACATTGAATTTTTTGCCTTCTATCTCCTCTGCTTCAACGCCTTCTCCAAGAAAGAACATACTAACCTCATGCCCCTTTTTCAATGCGTGATTTCCGAACTTAAATGCGTTGTACGCCTTTTCTTCATCCTTTGTACTTAATACTATTCCTATTTTCATTTTTTACTTACCTCATATTCTTATCTAGCCACTCATTAATGTCAAGCTCAGGCAAAGCTCCAATGAATTCATCAACCATCTTCCCATTTTTGAACATTTTAACACAAGGTATGCTTCTGATTTCATATCTATCAGCCATTGACTGGTTTTCTTGAACATTAAGCTTTGCCAAGATAAATTTTCCATCATCTCTCTTTGCAAGCTTTTCCATAATAGGTCCCAGCATCTTGCATGGCCCGCACCAATCAGCCCAAAAATCAACAACAACAGGAATGATTTTTGATTTTTCTATAACCTCTTTTTCAAAATTCTTATCATTCACTTCGATTTCCATATTATCAGCCTCCTACCTAAATATTATGCTCTCTTTCGACTTTCAATCATTATGCACATATTGTGTAATGCTTGAATATTGTTCTTTTTGCATATTTCAATTAGGATTTTTGACTCTGAGCCCGGCTGTAACCATATCTTTTTTATGCCCAAACCAATCGCTTCTTTCACAACTTTTTTAGCAATATCTGGAGGGACAACTATATTCACAACATCAGGCATTTTTGGTAATTCACTGATGGAAGAATAGCACTTATCTCCATCTATTTCCTCAACGAGGGGGTTTATAGGATACACCCTATACCCTCCAAATTTTAATTCCTTGTAGATTTTATTGCCATATTTCTTAGGATTTTTTGAAACGCCAACTACTGCAAAAATGTTATTTTTATGCAAAAATTCTTTTGCTACATCTTTTTTGGATTCACTATTAGTATTATTTAAGTAAAGATTACTTTTCTTAATGCCTGCATATTTTCTGATTTTATCCAATTCTTCGGTGATGGGGTTTCCCCAACAAGGATCATTGCCGTACTGTTTCCACCACCACTTTGGATAATCTTCCCAAGGGTCAATTATCCCAAATTCCTGTTTCATTATCAGTTCGTATGATTGATTAATTTCCTTCATTATGTTATTAGATTCCTGGTTCTTATTAATATCAGGATGCCACTTTTTGGCAAGGTCTTTGTACCTCTTTTTAACTTCTTCAACTTTGGCATCTTTTGAAATGCCTAATATCTTTCTTGCTTTGTTAAGTTCTTGATTAGGGTTCATTTTTAATCTCCTTTTGAAATATAACTATTTTAGGCAGAGCTATCATTCCTCTCCGCTTCCTTCTGTTGGTTCTCCTGCCTCATCAGAGTTTGCTTCATCTGCCGACTCGCTTTCTGAATCTGGTTTTGCACTTTTATCTTTATTAGATTCTGCTTTGAGTTCTGTTCTTTCTGATTTGCTGTACCTTTCAATCACTTTTTCAATATCTGTCCCTGGCTCTGCAGTCTCATTTTTTATTCTGCCTTTATCAGAATATACCAAATCTCTTCCTGTAATAAGGGTCTCTAACTCAGGATAATTTTCTTTTATATACTCTATTAAAGTTATGCCAGGTGCCCCTTCTGGCTTTCGTGGACCGAGATTTAAAGATATATATTGTCGGTTTCCTGCAACAGTATCGACTATTACTAACGTGATATTGCCTGCTACATGCTCTGCAACTTCGTAGCCGCTTTGATATTTTCTTGTTTCTTTAGCAACAATTCCTATCAAAGAATAGCTAATTTCTGCGCTGCCTACTAAGTCTACAATTGACCGTTTGTTATGTACCTCATTTGGTCTTAAAAATTGAGTGTTATACATTGGTTTTGCCTTTTTTTAAACAATAAAATTTTTTACCATCCTGCATACTTGTACCTAAAACTCCTTTTTCGGTTAAAGAATTTAAAGCGCCTTTTGCATCAGAACTGCTGAATCTGCTAAAAACATCTTCTAATGTGCATGGTCTTCTTTTTAATAATGCTAATATTTCTTCTCTTAATTCTTCATCAGTAAGTTTTCTGGCGATTCTTTTTGGTTCCTTCTCTTGATAATAAACAACCTCGAAGCCGAGTGCAGATGAAATCTGATTGGCTATTACTCTGAGCTGCCTTTCGCTTATTGATTCTAATCCTAGAGTGCTTGTTGGCCTATAAGCAGTTCCAAGATATACGCTAATTGGTTTTGTCGAATTTATTTCTCTATAAATGCCTATTAATCCTTCTATACTACTTTCGTCAGCATTTGTTAATCCATCATAAGAAAAAAGCAAAGTTTGAATGGCCAATTTTGCATCTATTTTCTTTAAATTTCGAACTATTGAAGAAAGCGATGCCCCTTTGTAAGGCCGATTAATACTTTCAAATAAATCCTGGCTTGGTGCATCTATCTTTGCAAGAACTAAATCACAGGAATTCAATCCTTCCCTAACTCGTTGAAGATACACAAAAGATGCATTAGTAAGAACCGCAATAGGTACATCAGTCATTTCCCTTATTCTGTTTGCAACATATCCCAGATTAAGGTTTAATGTTGGCTCACCCTCTCCTGAGAAAGTTATGTAATCTGGTCTTGTTTGTTCTATTTTCCTTCTTAATTGGTCAAAATCCTCTTCTTTAATTTCTATGCTCTTTGGAGAACTCATTCTAAATGCCTTATGACCTAATTGGCAATAAACACAGTCAAAAGAGCATATCTTATCATAGCCTGCTGGTGCTTCCACTAAATCAACGCCTAACGAATTCCCCAGTCTCCAGGATGGTACAGGTCCGTATGTCTTCATTTTATTTTACTCTGATAATCTCCCAAAGCTTTTTTAAAAGCCTCAATTGGCAGTTTTGAGCAATGCATATGTGATAATGGAAGACCCCCTAGCAATTCTGATATCTCATCTTCTGATATCTTCAATGCTTGTTCTATTGTTTTTCCTTTTGCCAGATCAATAAAAGCGTCTGTTGTTGATATTGCTCCAGGACAGCCGTAAACCTTAAATTTAGCATTTTTCACGATTTCGTTGGCAAAAAGAACACTTAATTCAATTACATCTGAACAGTCGGGATCTCCTGCTTTTCCTATGCCATTGAATTTTTTGAGCTGACCAGCATTCTTCGGATTCTTAAACCTCTCAATAACTTCAGGAGTATACATCTCATCCTACCCCCTAATGCTTATGTCCACAGCTTTGTGTTTGGTCATTTAGTTTATCTAAATTCTTGATTGCTTCCTTGACTGTATCATAATCTCCTGTTTTAAGCGATAAGCCTTTCTCTGCGATTATTCCAATAGCTCTCCCACCTATTCCTTTTGCGAATATCGTGGTAGGATTAACTGCTTCTTCTATCTGGTCTATTGGACTTTTGTTTGGGTCAGTATGGTCTAGATTATTCTCAATAATCTTTAATTCCTTTTTTTCTACATCATATACCCCAAAAAAAGGTGCATGACCAAAATGCCCGCTAATTTCTGAGTCCTCTCCATTATTGTCAAGCAGTGGGAAAAATATTCTTTCTCCTTTGCTTTTTTCAATGCTTTTAATTCCAGAATGGGGTGTTGCAGTTTCAGATATAAGTTCAAGCTCATTTTTTAAGAATTTATTTATTGCATCCTTAGCTTTACCTGAAGCATGGTATGCCTTGATTTTGAGTTTGTCAAGTACTGCTGTTGCATTGGGCCCTAATTCTCCTGTTAAAACAGAATTTACTTTAAGCTCTCCAATTTGCTCAGCTGCTTTTATTCCTGCACCATGTCCTTGCTCTGCCCCTTCATTCAATACAGCCTTAGTTTTAACTATCTTATTGCCTTCAATATCAGCAATCAGAAAATATTTACATCTTCCAAATCGCTGATCTATATTGCTATTAATATTCTCTCCGTCTCCGCTAATTGCTATTCTCATTTTATTCACCTACCTCTTCTTTAACTTCTTTTTTGCCTTTTTCAAGTTCTGCTACTTGCTCTTTGTCTCTATTAAGAAGCAGTGCTTGAAACTCACCCAAATGAGTTTTCTCCTCCTTCGCTATGTCCAACAGCATCTTTTTTATGTTGGTATCCTTAGCAAGAGACGCCATCTGCTCATACATATTTATTGCATCCAGTTCTGCAATCATCCCTACCCTCAATATCTCTGCATCAACTTTTTCTTCACTTACATTATCCAGATTTATTGGTATTTTAGACATCATTTTATCTTGCCTCCATTTAAGTTTTCAATTGTTTCTTTAGTTATTTTTAGCACTCCAGCGCTTTTAACAGCTTTACATTCTCCTTCTTCACTGTAGTAGAATGCCTCATCTGGCTTGGAATTTGACAACATTCTAACACAAGTTAACTCTCCATTCTCCTTAAACCCATACTTTAACCAAAATTCTTCGTGCATTTTTATTCCTCCTTATTTTTTTCACAAACAAAAGTGGTCATAAGCCTTCTTTCAAGAACACTTACAGATGATTGCTGTCTAAGAAAGCCTGATAATTCATTCAGATTAAGAGCCATGCTTCGATGGTTTTCTTCTGGATGGATATACTCATCAAACACTTTTGCACCATTTTTATTTAGTTCTGTAATAATTACCTTGTTTTTCGACACTCTAAACATTTCAACTACAATTTTTTTGAAGTGACCTTTGCTATGGTGTAAAGCATTGAAAGAGATTACTGCATCAAAACTATTGTTCTGGAAAGGCATTTTTGTCGCATCTCCAACCTTGAAGGTAATTTTATCAAGAACCCCTTCTTTTTTGGCATTTTCTTTTGCAATGCCAATCTTATCTTCTGATAAATCGATTGATGTGACACGGCATTTGAAGTCTTTAGCAGCCAATATAGCTACAAATCCTCTGCCTGTCCCTATATCTAGGATTTCCTTACCCTTAATTTTTGCAAACTTCAAAGCTTCAGTTCTGTCTTTAATAGTATCATAATAGTCATACTTTTGAATCAGTTCTTTCATATATTGCTTCATTTCAATTTCAGACATTTTTACAAAAACCCAATATTTTCGATGTTATACTCTTAAAAGACTTTGATGACTCAGAGTTATTTGCAGCAAACGGTTTACCAGAATCCCCAGATTCAGCAATCTCTTTTTCCATAACTAAAGATCCGAGATAGGGAATATTATTTTCTTGTGCTATTTCTTTAATAGTTCCTTTGCCAAATATTCCCCCAGACATATTTTCTAATATACCGCATATCGGAATGTTCATTTTCTTGCAGAAATCAATTGTCCTTACAGAATCAAGTATTGCTACTTTCTGAGGTGTTGACACTATTACAGAACCAGATACTTTTCCAATAAGCTGTGCTGTGCTAATCTGCTCATCTCCTGTTCCAGGTGGAAAGTCAATTATCAAATAATCCAATTCACCCCAATCTACATCTTCAATAAATTGCTTGATAAGATTGTGCTTCATCGGTCCTCTCCAAATAACTGAATCTTTCTGGTTTATCATAAACCCTAATGACATGACTTTAAGTTTAGAGTCGTGTTCTACAGGAATGATGAAATTACCTGAAAATTGTAGCTTCTCTTCTTCCAACGCCAGCATTTTTGGGACATTTGGCCCATGGATATCAGCATCAAGAATGCCTGTTTTCTTACCCGATAATGCAAGTGAAAGGGCGAGATTTACTGCAATAGTTGTCTTTCCAACCCCTCCCTTTCCGCTTAAAACCAAAATCTTGTTCTTGATTTTATCCATGCTGCTTCAGACCTTCCATTCTTTTTCTTATTTCTTCTTTCTCTTGCAAGAGCAATTTTTCCTCTTGTTCTATAGATTTCAATTCCTGCTCTAAGGCTTCTTTTTCATTGGTTTGCACTTGGACAGCTGATTGACGTGGCATAAATCCAAATCTTCTCCCATATCCCATTCCAGCTCCAAAGTGCCTACCATATCCTCTTCTCATTCCTGCTCCGCAAGGTCCAAAGCCCCATCCTGTTCCTGCTCCTAATCCTCTTGGTCCTGTTCCGTCTCCTCCTGGCATTTTATTTTCCTCCTGACAAATTTAACCCCTTGTCATTGGGTTTCCACACTTTATGCATTTTTTTGTAGAACAAGGAACTCCTCTTTGATGTTCTGTTTCATAACTGCATTTACTGCATATACACTTTCCACCTGGCCCCTTTCCTTTTGCTTCGGGTATTTTTTCTACAAATTTGCCTTTTCTTTGCCATCCAAACCCTTTTCCTATCTTCACCCACGGGATTAAGTCTGTTGGTTGATAATAACTATTTTCAACATCATGTGAATTTATCTGGATTGATACATATTGGAGATTTGACAGACTGCTATTTAACTTCTGTTGTAGGCTAGTTGAAATTTTGTTTGCTTCTTCCACGCTTAATGATTTTGCTAAATTGATTGTAATATTAGCTGTTATTGCAGAACCTTTTTTCTGAGTCTTAAGTTCGGATAAATCAATATTCTGTTCTTTAACTATCTGTTTTATTTTATTTTCTATTTTTTCTCCTGCGTTTACGTCAAGCAATGAATCTGTAGCTTCTTTACCTAACCTGAATGATTCTTTGATTATGTATAACCCGATAAATAATGTCAGCAACGGGTCTGAATAAATGAAGATTGGTGTTGTAAGCAATCCTACAAATACCACTAATGAAGAAATCGTATCAACTCGGGAATGAACTCCATCCGAGATAAGTGATATTGATTGTTCTTTTTTTCCATAATAAATCTTAATTCTTGCCATGATCTCATTAACAATTGCAGAAAAAGCCATTACTCCAATAGCAAGATAACTGATACCTGTAAGTTTTGGATTAATAAATCCTTGATATGATTTGTATAATATCCATACTCCAGTCAAAAACAAAATGATTGTTATTGCCAATCCAGATAATACTTCTAATTTATAATGACCATAGGGGTGCTCTTTGTCTGCTGGCTTTTTTGCAGCTCTGATTCCTAGGAAACTTAATCCAGAGGAGATTATATCAACAGCAGAATCTATCCCCGCAGCAAAAACTGCAGAACTCTTGCTAACTAAACCTATTGTTATTTTAGATAGAGCTAAAATAAGGTTTGCTAGTATTGCAATTACAGATATTTTCTCTTCATCCATATTATTTTCTCGTCATAAAACTACCGCATTTTTCGCATTTTGTTTGAACACATGGCTGTCCTCGAATATGTGGTTGTTCATGTCCGCATTTAGGGCAAACACACATTCCACCTGGTCCACCTGTGAATTGACCACCAATCCTTCCTCTTCTCATGCCTTGTCCCATAGGCCCTGTTCCGTCTTTTCCTGGCATTTTATAATCACCTCCATGAATCTTTATTGCCTTGCCATTTACTAGGGCATCTGTAATCTTTTCTCTTGCTCTTGCTAAGGTTCTCTGAAAAGTAGATTGATGAACTCCCATTTTCATCGCTGATTTTTCTTGTCTAAGTTTTTCAATATCATCTAGTCTCATTGTTTCGAGTTCATCGATTGTTAGTTCGATTTCCTCTAAGTCTGTAAGAGGCACCGCTCTTGGTTTGAAATATGTTACTCCTGGTTCAAAATTGACAAATTTTATCTTTCGTGGTCTTACCATTATGCATAATAATGCATAACTCTATATAAAGTTTACTATTTTTAGTTTTTCACATTGCATCAGTCATCGTTACGGAATTCCCCCCTCGTCGTTTCGTTTTTAGTTAGTTTAGTTAAAAATTGCCCCCTTCGTTAGCCCCTGAAATTATTGAATAGAACACCGGCGCTAAACGAAGCTCGAAATTTCCCTCGTGAGGGTTCGGATATCCTGAGCCCGAACAGAGCTGGAAATTTCGAGTTTGGGACAAATTAGGGTATGGTGTGGTTTGGCTAATTTGCCGTTTAGCGCCTGTTACACGAGTTTTGTTTAGCGGAGCGACGCCGAAGGCGGAAACAAAACCAAAGATTTAACTCAGCTTTG
>Ga0268276_1000653_pt1 | contig 39279 bp, 49 predicted proteins | sample saktaG_4_FD_190145 | JGI IMG/M metagenome (GOLD analysis project Ga0268276, IMG submission 190145) | Saline water microbial communities from Sakinaw Lake, British Columbia, Canada - sak_2010_1_5_45m | ecosystem: Environmental > Aquatic > Non-marine Saline and Alkaline > Saline ...
ACTCGCATTAAAACCAAAGGCGAATGCTATTTTACAATAGTATAAAGTGGTCGCGACGGGATTTGAACCCGCGACACCTACATTAAAAGTGTAGTGCTCTACCAGACTGAGCTACGCAACCATTCTAGGTTTTAGAACAAACTTACATTTATCCTAAACGTAAAATCAAGAATTATTTAGTTTAAAAAATCTTTGTATTTTACAAATAACCGTTTAATTTATCTTTATGCAAGGTTTACCTTGTATCCACAGAGCCCTGCTCGAGGACCATAGAGAAATTAAATTATTCTAAGTATCCATTTAATTTGTCCTCTAGGTCTTCTTCGCTCATTCCCCCGACAAATTGTTCAACAACTTTACCTTCTTGGAGTACTATAAAATTTGGAATAGAACTAACATTGTATTTCTGAGCTAGTGCCTGATTATCTTCAATGTTAACTTTTCCTATTTTAATTTTGCCTTTAAATTTCTCAGAAAGTTCTTCAACTACCGGAGCCATCATCATACAAGGCATACACCAATCTGCAAAGAAGTCAATTAAAACAGTTCCTTTCTTGATAAATTCTTCAAATTCCCCGTTTGTCAATTCTTCTACCATCTTTTTTATAAAAACCATGAACTTATAAAGATTTTCAATTTCCAGTGCTACCAAATCCACCGTCTTTTCTACTTGTTTCAGATAATTTTTCAACTGCTTCAAATTCAACTCTTGGATAAGGCACAATCATAATTTGTCCAATTCTATCTCCTACATCATAAACTTCTTCTCCAACTCTTCTAAATCTTAATTTTAATTCCCCTCTGTAACCAGAATCCAAAACCGCGACATGATTTGAAAGAATTAAATCCTTTTTAGAAAGACTACTTCTCGGAAAAACTAAACAAACATATCCTTCCGGAATTTCAAAAGCCAAACCGGTTCCATATTCAATATACTTTTCTGTTTCTTCTTTAGAAATGGCAACAACATCCATTCCAGCATCGCCTTCTTTTGCATAACTCGGAATAACCGCCCGACTATCTAATTTTTTTACTTTTATTTTCATTGATTCTTATATTGCTCTACTTCGTTATTTAATGTAAATAATTCTACACCTGCTTTAGAAAAAAGTTCTTCAGACTCTTTACTTTGATGGTACTTTTTTTGGCATACTACTTTTTTTATACCAGAGTTTATTATCATTTTAGCACATGTAGAACAGGGGGTCATTCTGCAATAAAGAGTTGCCCCGTTAATAGGAATTCCTAATTTTGCTGCTTGACAAATTGCATTTTGTTCTGCATGAGTCGTTCTTACACAATGGTCCGATTTACTTCCGTCTTCGTGAATGGTTGTTTTTATTTGATGTCCAATTTCATCACAATGGGGAATTCCAATCGGAGATCCAACGTAACCAGTAACTAAAATTTGTTTGTCCTTTGCAATAACACATCCGCTTCTTCCTCTATCGCAAGTTGCTCTTGTTGCAACAGCATCCATAATCTTCATAAAATACTCATCCCACGAAGGCCTTTGATGAATTTCTTTAACATTTACTTTTTCCATCTTAACTTCCGGGGCATCTCTTTTTTCCTCAACAATTTTTCCTTCAGAAGAAATGATTACTAACGCCTCCCCAACTTTTCGAAACAATTCTTGAATAGAACTATTATTTTGAAAAATAAAATCAGCCATAGCGATACATTTAGAAAGATTTTGCTTATTCGGGTCATTTGAATTCATTTCCCGTTTTTCATTTTCAACAAATTCATCAAAAGAAATGTTGTCCGTTGTACTTTGCCTGAGAATTATTCTGGAATATCTCGACTTAATGTCTGCATCAATTGCAAATAAAAAAAATTCCCCTTTTTTTCTTAAAGCATCTACCTCTCCAATTGCCCGCAAACTCTCTATAACACAATTACCGCCATCTTTTTCCGCTTGCTCATATAATTTTTCAGCAATATAACTTGGAGAGTTTTTCTCCCTCAAATGATTTGCCACTTTAACCATATTATCTCTATTATTCTCTACTCCGAGTCGATTCATTTCTGCAACTAAAAAATCTCTAACGGAATAATGTTTGAACCCTTTTTGTTTAAGAAACTCTACAATTGTTCCCTTTCCAGCACCTAATGTTCCAGTCACTCCGATTATCATTTTATTCTATTTATTTCACTCTTTATATTATTTATTAGACTCGAATCTCTACTTTTTCAAAATACTGTTTAATTTTCTCCTTTATCTTTTTAAGATATTCCTCTGAAGTATCTTTTTCTTTTCTAAACTTTAAATCAATCATTTTCCCTTTATTTTTGAAACCTTGCAGAATAAATTTTTTAGGTTTTCCTCTGCAAATCTCGTTTAACCATTTAGACAAATTCTCAATTTCGTTTTCAGAATGCATTCCTTCTAAAATTGTCGTTCTAAATTCATAGTTTTTTAGTTTTGAAATTATCCGAATACTTTCCTCAATTTTTTTAATATCTACATTACAAGAACAAACTTTTGAATAATTTTCTTTATCTGTTTTAATATCCATAGCAACAAAATCAACCAAACATTTTTCGACTAAGTCTTTTAATCTTTCAGGAAAACTCCCATTTGTATCTATTTTTATTTTATAACCTAAATCCTTTATTTTTTTTAAGAAATCTTCTGTAATACTCATTAATGGTTCTCCACCAGTTATACAAACCCCGTCTAGCTGTCCACACCTTTTTTTCAAGAATTCTAAAATCTTTTCTTCACTAATTCTATTGTTATTTTCCTCAACAACTAATTCTGGATTGTGACAAAATCCACATCTAAAATTACAACCAAAAAAAAATAAAGTGCAGGCAATTTCTCCAGGATAATCAATCAAGGTTGTTTCCTGAAGTCCAACGATTCCCATATAATTAATTCTCTAACGGGCTTTTTATATTTATCAAAATGGACTATTCCAAGTATCTATCTTTGAAGCGAAAAGTTTTTAATATGCCTCCTTTTCATGAATTCAATATGGAAGAAACAACACGTAGAGCACTGTTAGCAATGCATAATCACATGTACGACGGGATGCTTTCTGATTCTCTAAAATTTGCGGGTTATAGGGTTTCTAAAGCAGGTTCTGTTGATGAAATGTTAAGCGAAATGGGAATTCCCCTTGGCAGTCCTGCGGATTTTCCACCAGCAAACAAATTTGAATGGTATATTATGGATATTAATTTGGGAACAGTTGGAGGAGATTCGTGCGATCCAGCATTGACAGTATATGGACATGTTAGAGGAGATGTTGAATCTGGAAGATCACAATTTATGGCTATTTCTGGAAATCATAATGCTGTAGGAAATGCAACTGGTGAAGGAATTCCATGTTTAAACAAAGCAAATACTGTGAATCTTTTAGAGATGATTGAAGCATCCGAAAGATAAATAATCTTTCTCTCAAAAAAACAAAAAAGGAAAATCCAAAAGGATTTCCCTAGAAATATTAAGCGCTAACCTTGAAAGTTTTTCTGTCTTTGAACTCCGCCTCTTTACCCTCGTTCCACTGGGCTACCGGTCTTATGTATCCGCAGACTCTTGAATTTACTTCGCATTTTGTTCTTTGCATTTTTTCACCTCCATTTTTTTGTGAATTTGAATCAGTAATTTGCAGGGGCATCTTTCTTTTCCTCCTGATACTCTTTTTCTCTAACTGCATCTATGACCTGAGCTCTATTAGCAATTTCCGTTTCCTCTACATATCCTATTTCTTGATCACATTTTGGACAGTAATAATGTTCTCCTGCAATGTACCCGTGTTTAGGACAAACAGAAAATGTTGGAGTAATTGTAAAATACGGAAGACTAAATTTCTCTGCGATTTTTCTAACTAATTTTTTAACACCCTCTGCTTGCAATTTTTCTCCTATAAAAGTATGGAAAACTGTTCCTCCGGTGTATTTTGTTTGTAAATCGTCTTGTAATTCCAACGCTTCAAAAACATCATGTGTGTAATTCACTGGAAGTTGTGTTGAGTTTGTATAATATGGTTTGGCTCCACTCTCTTTAACTGCCTTGTCATTTGCAACTAAAATTCTTCCGTATGTTTTTTTATCTATTCTAGCAAATCGATAAGTTGTACCTTCTCCTGGCGTAGCCTCTAGATTATAAATATTTCCAGTTTCCTTCTGATATTCTTGTAGTTTCTCTCTCATAAAATCTAAAACGCGAATTGCAAATGCTTTTCCTTTTTCAGTTGTGATATTTTCTCCAGACATAAAGTTTGTTATTGCTTCATTCATTCCAAGTAAACCAATTGTTGCAAAATGATTTTTCCAGTATTCTCCAAATCTCTTATGAACATTGTTTAGATAAAATTTTGAATAGGGATATAATCCAATTTCAGTAAACTTTTCAATAGCCTTCCTTTTTATTTCTAAACTTTCTTTAGCAAGCTCCATTAATCCTTCCAACTTTTTTAAAAAATCCTTTTCATCAGCTGAAATAAATCCTAGCCGAGGCATATTTATTGTAACAACCCCTATTGAACCTGTCTGTGGATTAGCTCCAAATAAACCTCCCCCTCTTCTTCTTAATTCTGTTTGATCGAGCCTAAGACGGCAGTTATGTGTCAAGATCCCCGTTGTACCCACTGTGAAAATTGGTTTTGATTCCTTCACCTCAAAGCAATAAGCAGAGGTATTTGATATTTTCTCTATCTCTTTTATTTTTACCCACAATTTATTATCTTGTTTAAACCAGAAATTACCATAACTTTCTCTATTTAATTGATAAAACAAAACAGAATAATTTGGTTCTGTACCTAGTCTTCTCTCTCTGTCATCTATATAAATCGAAGTTGTTGTTCCCAGAGTTGCTGCGAGCATATTTAGTGTTTCCACCATTTTTTTTGATGAAGTATAAATTCTATTTCTATTTCCACCATCAGTCAAATAATGCCCTTCTAAAACACCCTTTCTAAATTCTAAACTTGAAACAAATAATTTCGATCTATAATGTTTTTCCCTTTCTTTTCCATCTACAAAGTCCTTACATAATCCTACCGCCGCTCTAGAGTGAACTCTAAGAGTAACTAACTTAGTGTCTTTATCCTTAGAAATAGAAACATGTGCTGAAAAGAAATCTTTTGCTATCTTAGTTAGCTTTTCTATAACTTCCTTTTTATAAGTTTCTTCAAGTGAAAAAACAACCGTCGTATCTCCATCAAAACTTCCATCTCCAGCATAGGCACCAACAAAATAACCTAAGTCATTGTTTCCTCCTTCACCTAGATATTCTTTTAAAGAATAGGGAAGATACATACTCGTTTTTAGCTCTTTTCCTTTTATCGTTTGTTCTTCATTTCCTTTCCCACAACAAACAAAATTCAGATGTTCTTCAGACATTTTAATGCTGTGCCCGTTTTCTAGTTTAACATTTATCATCTCCTGGTTTTTGAACTCATTAAAAGTTCCTTTGACAAATTCACCATCTGAATAAATTTCATAATCTTCTTTTTGACTCTTAAAGATATTTCTTATTTCTCCAAACTCTACCTCTCCCCCCCGTGATGATTTTATTAATACTTTTTCATCTCCTGCCAATGGGCACATACTTCTCGCGTCTTCAGGATTCATATCTGAATTAATAAAGTTAGAAAAATAGGGAATACCATATTTTGCAGTCATTTCCCAAATCGGCTCGTATTCTGGATTTTCCCAATCAAAATCTTTTGTGATGTTATAAGTTGGAATGGGAAAAGTGAAGACTCTTCCGTCGGCATCTCCTTCTAACATTCCCTCTGCAAAAGCTTTATTGAACATGTCCATTTCTTTTTGGAATTCTTTGTATGTTTCTTTTTGAGGTTTTCCACCAATAATAACCGGTTCATTTTTCATGTATTCTGGAACTTTCAAATCCATTGTAACATTTGTAAATGGAGTATTTCCTGTAATGAAAACCTTTCCATTTCTCCTAGCAATTACTGTTTCATTATCTGTGTTTGGGCACCAAATTATTCCAGAATAATTTATTTTCTCTATTTTTTGAATATAGCTATCTTGATGATTTATTAATCTCAAAACATAAATTAATTTTTTACCTATTGTTGGTTTTCTTGTTAAGACCGTAAATCCGTAGCAAGAGTTTACTGCAATTTGTTGTAATCCGTCTAAAATTTCCTGATCGGTTGTTGCAATTTTACAATTTTCAAATCCTTCTGCTTTAATGTATGTTTCTAAAAATAATCGTGACTGCATTTGACTCATATTTAAAAGAATTTGAGGAATAAATTTTATTGATTCTTTTGTTCCAAACCACGAATGGATTTTTTTAGATGATTCTGCATCCAATCTTATTCGTTTTACATCACATCCCATACCTTTTTGAGTGTACTCCGAATATTTTAATTTAAAATGATCTAACAATTTTTTTATTTCTTTATACTTTTCATTGTTTTTTATTTCAGACTGATAAATGCTTACTCTATAACAACATCGACTTTTTCCTGGACGTTCAATGCTCCCCTCACCAATTATCCACGACATTAATTTTATCTGTTCATCGGATATTTTAGAATCTTTTACAACATTTTCCCCTGCAATAGGAACGATAAATGGAGATTTCATTTTATCAATTTCCTCTATTGGTTCAAGATAATAATTTTCGGTTTGAAATCTCTTTCTAACCACCCTATGTCCGGGAGAAATTAATTGGTCCTGAATTCTATTTTTCAAATTATACATAATTCCCGAGTATTCCCTTGCAAATAATTTTCTAATTGGTTTATCTTCAATCACTCTTTTTTCAATATTAAATGTTTTGATTGTATCCCCTTTTTTCAGATCATTATAGCTTGCCCAACCATTTGGCGTAAGGATTTCCGTATCTTCAGACATACACTGAAAACCGACCCTTGTTGGAACAGCTAAGTTAAATAAAAATTCTTGTATGGATTGTTTTACTTCCTTGTAACTTAAATTATCATATCGAATAAACGGAGCCAATAAACTATCTACGTTAGAAAATGCTTGCGCTCCTGCAGTTTCTCCCTGAAGGGTATAGAAAAAATTAACCATTTGTCCAAGGGCAGTTCTAAAATGTTTTGGAGGTTTAGATGCAACTTTTCCTTGAACTCCTTTAAATCCTAGAATCAATAAATCTTTCAAGTCCCACCCGACGCAATTACCCGAAACCACAATCTTCCCGTTCCGCATAACAATCAAGGTTGTATTTTTGACAGAAAAATCATAAACTTTTCCAGAATACTCAACCACTTTTTCTTTTTTTCGGTATATCGGAGTTAAATGATTATTTTCAACAGAGACCATATAGATATTCATCCCTTTCCTTTTAGTAATTGTTCCACAAAGACCTATTTTTAATAGGCACTCACATACGTCTTCAGCTAACTTTTCAGATTTGGTATAATATTTCAATAACTTGTTTTTTTCCGAATAACTTCCATCCCCTTTAAATAAAGTAGTTAAAAAAACTTTAATTAAATCTGAATTTAATTCTTTTATGTTTGTGGGTAGATATTTTTCTCCAGATTTTCCAAATTGCTTTAAATAATAGTACAACTCTTTAGAGTGTAGATGAATGTTGAATTCAGAAGAATCATTGAAATGGAGATTCATTTTTTTAAGTAAAGAACAAATTTCTTCCCGATACTTTTTTCTCGATTGAGCAATACTTATTCTAAAATCTCCTTTGGATGGTTCGTACACCGACCCTTCTGATAAAAACCAACCCATAAACTCTAGATAGTCTTTAATTTCTATTTTTCCAATTGTCTTTTTTTGATTTCCCCCTCTCATTTCTGGAACATGAAAAAAATTAGCGGTTTTACCTTTCCACGAGCCAGTCTTATCAAATTCCATCCCGTATTTAAAATCTGGAGGGGTTAAAAATTCCCATTTAGTTTTTCCCTTTCTTCTAACCAAGAGTCTATGTTCTGGAGTCACAAGTAAAGAAACGCTTCTTCCCTCATAAGAGTACATTTTTCCAGAATAATTGTAAACTTGTTTTGCATGAGGAACTTGGAATTCTATTTCTCTCGTAGCAATATTTTTTGTTGCAACTTTTTCACCTTCTTTTACATCTTTAAAAAATTTCCAACCAGCTTCTGTAAGTATTTTTGTTTTATCATCATAACAATATGCTCCCAGAGTGCCTAAATCATGTACGTGCAAATCTCCACTCTCGTGAACAGTTCTTACCGCTTCAGGGTAAATTCTTCTCATCCAATAATTTGTGATTATTTTTGTAGCAATATAATTATTTAATCCTTGTAAAGAAAAACCCATATTCGAATTTTCTTTAACCATCCAATCGTTTAATCCGATGTAATCATCAACAGCCTCTATAGTATCAAAAAGTCCCTTAATACTTCTTAGTTCGTCGTGACTTTTTCTGTAAAGAATGTACGCTTTTGCGACTTTAGCATGACCCGCTTCAATTAAGATCTTTTCCACTAAATCTTGAACTTCTTCTACCGAAGGAATTCCTAGTTCACCAAATTTTTCATTTAACTGTCTTATAACTTCTTCTCCAAGGCGTTCCGCCTTTTCTTTATCTGTTCCTCCAACCGCTTTAACAGCTTTCCAGATAGCCTCGGTAATTTTGAACTCTTGAAATTGAACTACACTTCCGTCACGTTTTCTAATTTTTGATACCATTATAAATCTTTTATCTCCTTTTTAAAATCCTGAACATCTTTGAATTCTTTGTAAACTGAAGCGAATCTTATGTATGCAATGTTGTCTAATTTTTTTATTTTTTTCATGACTAATTCTCCAATTATTGAACTTCTGATTTCTCTCTTTCCTTTTTTTCTTATCTGTTCTTCTATTTCATCAAGAGTCTTTTTAATTTCCTCTTTTGAAACAGGTCTTTTTTCAAACGCTCTCTCAACACCAACTTTTATTTTGTCTATTTGAAAGATTTGCCTTGTACCATCTTTTTTTATTACCCATATTTCTCCTTTGTCTATTTTCTCATATGTTGTATATCGTTTTTTGCACTTCAAGCACTCTCTTCTCCTTCTCACCCCTTCTGGAGAGCCCCTTTTATTCGTGACTCTGGAGGTTGTATTCGAACAATATGGGCAGTTCATTTTTTTATTAGGTACAATATATTGTATGCAACATAAACCTATCTTACTATAAGTTGTATGGCGCAACTACTTGAAAACGTTTTAGTATATAAAGATTTATCATCACTTTTTGGTGAATCGGGTTATACGAACATTTCCTGCATAAATCTTTCCCATTTCTCAAAATTTTCACTTACATCTGCCCGCCCTATTTCATGAAAAGTTGTTTTGCCTACTTCTCTATAAAACTCCGGTTTTGGCGCTCCATAACGTTCCCATCTTTTCTCTATCGCTTTGGGAAAAAATCCAAGAGAAACTAAGCATCGTGAAGCTAAATCGTATCCTTGATGTTCTGCTACTCGTGGAAGAGGTTCGTCTACCATTAAAAATCTACGAACAATTTTAGCGACATAAACACACTCAGTCCCATTATTTGCAAAACTCGCTTGGGATAAAAGAACCATTAATTGTTCATTTGAAGGAGAAATTACTACACCTCTTTTATTTAATTCCATTCCCACTTGGGCAAGTATCTGTTTTCTAATTGAAGAATCATCCAAAAGAGAGATTATTGCATCTCTTTTCTTCCCAGAGTATAGATCCTCAATTAGATTCATTCTTCGACTTAGTCTCTAGCATTAAAAAGAATTGTGGTTAAATAAAATATATTAACAAACACTCATTAACTGACACTTTTTACATATATTTCCTCTGGAGGGTTCACCACACATTTCACAATATCTCAATCCAGAACTCTTTTTCTCAACTTTCTTTAAAATGTTCTCCGAATTTCTGATTATATTTTCTTTTTTCTTTGTAGGAACCTTTTCTAAAAAATTTCTTATTTGAATTCTATATGAATCAATTGCACACGGGCACTTTTCATAATGTACTGGAAGTTTCATTTTCTTAGAATAAGTTTTAATGTCCTCTTCAGCGATATAAAACAAGGGTTTTATTCTTGGAATAAATTTCTTATCTCCGATATTTTTAGTTCTAACTCCAGAATTTGCACTAAGTTCTATGCTTCCTTTCAAGACATTCATTAAAAATGTCTGAGCTTCGTCGTCAAGATTATGTCCTGTTGCAATGTAATCCGCATCTAATTTTCTGACGACTTTATTCAGAATCCATTTTTTTATAACTCCACAAATTGCACAATTTTTAATCTGACCTTTTTTTTGTTTTATGTGTTCAGATTGAATCGCGGTTCTAAGATAACACATTCCGCTCCCCATCTCTTTTTTCATATCGAATAAATGAAGTTTTATCTCTAAATCGCTACAAAGTTCTTGAACTTTCTTTAAACAATCATCGCTGTATTTACCAATTTTTAAATCAATATGAACCCCTTCAATATTGTAGCCAAATTTGTGCAATAAGTAAGCAACAACTGTAGAATCCTTCCCTCCAGATAAAGCAACAATTATCTTTGCCCCCTTACTCCTTACTTTGGGGCCTCGGAGAGGTTCTCGCGCCTCCTTGGCGTACGCCGAGCGGCGATTTTTACTTAGATTCATTTTATCTAGAGTTTGTTTAAATTTTTGTTCAAGTTTATCCATAGAGAACTAAAGAATCATTGAGTTTTAAATATTCTTAAAGCCTCAGTAAGTTAACAATACACTTAAGAAAACACATCTTTAACCGCTTCTTCATGCACCAGACTAAAATTGTTTTTCTTTAAATCCTGAATGTTTACTTTATCTTTAAACAGCTTTAATCCATTTAACTTTGCGATTAGTTCTGCAATTTTTACATCGTTTAAAATAATCTCATAAACTTTGAACTCATCAGGAATCTCACAAATATATCCAATCTCATCAAATTTTTTCTTTATCCTTCCCCACTCATCTTCTTCAATAATTTGTTTTGCTAAGGGGTAAATAATCTCGTCTTCACGTCTTATGTGCTCCCGCATTTTTTGAATCAAAAACTTTCCCTCAAATAAAAGCAGAGCTTTAATCAGTTCTATATTTTCTTCTTCGATTACTTCCTTTAAAACTTCTTTTGCTTTACGAATGTCATCATGGTCCATTCTAAATAGTTGGGTCGGTATTTCGTGTCCCTTTTCTTCTAAACTTTTGAAAAGAATTTCCTCTTCCTTTCTATGATGCGTTTCAGCTAAATCAATAAAAGAAAAAATTTTCTTAAGCTCAATAACTTTTGGATTTTCTGGAAGAGCATCTATAATTATTTCAAAATCCTTTAATTTCGACAGAATTGCCTCATGCTCCTTTTGTAAAAGTCTGTGTGGCATTGATTATTAATGTAGAACTTCTATTTATAGTTTATTGTCTTGAACTATCTAACAAACATCAACTTCGCTATTGGTTATATACTCATACGCTGAATACGCCGCAGTACATCCATCAGCAACACCCGTAATCAATTGTTTGAACGGTTTGTCTGTTACATCTCCAGCGGCAAAAACCCCTTTAACATTCGTAGAACAATCTTTATGATCGATGATTATTTCCTCATGGGAATTTGTTTTAACTCCAATTGATTTTGCTAATTCAGAAAGCACTTCGTGTCCAATTGCAACAAAAACCGCGTTTAATTCTAGATCTTTTTTTCCTTTATACGCTTTATCCAATACAACTCCTTCAACTTTTGTTTCGCCTTTTATCTCTGTTAAATTTGTATTATTAATCACTTCTATTTTTTTATTCTTTTGAATTTTATCTAAATTTGCTGGTTCGGGGTGAATTGAATCCCCTCTGTAAATCATGTAAACTTTGTCCGCATACTCTGCAAGAATTAAAGCGTCTTTAGCGGCAGTGTCCGAACCACCAATAACTGCGACAGTTTTTCCTCTGTACAATGGTCCATCACAAAGAGCACAGTAATTAACACCCCTTCTCTCTAGCTCTTTAGAACCCTTAACTGACTCGGGAAGTTTTCTCCATTTTGTTCCTGTTGCAAAAATTACTGCCTTTGCCTTATATTCTTCCTTTTTTGTTTTAACATTAAAACAACTTTTTAATTTTTCAACCGATTCTGCTTTCTCTGTTTTAATCGTAACTTCTTTATATTCTTCTGCATGTTCTTTTATCTTTCTAGCAATTTCCATTCCCCCTATTTTGTTAAATCCAGGATAATTCTCAACAACATTTGTAGTGGTGATAACTCCCCCAATAGGAAGTTCAGAACCATGCGATGTCCCAAGAACTAAAGTTTGCAAACTTAAACGAGCAGCATACATTGCAGCAGCCAAGCCAGTTCCACCTGCACCAATAATAATTAAATCATAACTCTTTTCCATATTTTTAGATATTCAGCATTTATTTAAATGTTTACCATTTGTCCAATCTTTTGTAAATTTATTTTTATCCAAGCCGTTTAGATAAATTGAGCTTAAACTAAAAATTTAACGGATAGTAATGATTTAAATTTAAAGATTTATTCTTGCAGTTGGGTGAAAATATTTTAAGGAGCGAATATCAAAAAGTCCATCAATTCTTTTATTCGTAATTGATTCCATACCCAAAGTATCATCTTTTCCCAGGTCAAACCATACCTCTTCTCTCTTTCCATCTCTCTCAATATATCCTCTAGAATTACTGCACCCAGTTCCAAAAACTACCCCGTTTTTACCCTCTCCCAAATCTTCAACAACGAGGAAGGGGGTTTCAATTTCTTTGATGTAACCTCCAACTGAAAGAGGAACTCTTTTTCCCCTCTCATGGAATCTTTCTGCTTCCTGACAATAAGTTTCATACAATGCACATCCAATCAATCCCAATTCTTCAAATTCCCCTCTTTCATAACCGACACTCTCTCTTAATGCAATCCATAACCCCGAGGGCAATTGCCCCAATCTATAATGACTATTTCTTCCACCACTTGCCATAAACTCTAGTTCTAGCCCCCTTTTTTCAAAAGCTTTAATTTTTACACAAATATCCCGGTCGTTTTCTATTTCTCTTCTAAGTTTTTGCGATTCTTCAAAGTAGCTCATTCAGAATAGGAATTTTATTCGTTTAAAAACTTTGTTTATCCTTTTTCCGATAAAAAATTATTATTACCATTTATCAATTTTATCTTCTACCTGATTCGACCAATTTTTTATAATTGCCTTTATAGATTTTCTAATCTCTAGCTTTGAATTACACTCATAGGTATAAACATATCCCCCGTTTTTGAGATTTTTCTGATGTCTAATTATAACTCTTTTTTCATATAGTTTTTTTACCGCTTTCTGAATTGTTGTTAAACTCAGCTTTAGTTTTTTTGAAATATCTGAAGTGATAAACTCCTTGCTAGAATTATTCAGAAAATATTTCATAATTTCAAATTCTGTACGAGTTAATCCAAGTCCACATTTAATTATGTCTTCTAGATTAAATCTCTTGCAAGCGAAATCAATCATCTTAAGTTTTCTTCTATTTTTTCTTTTAGCGCTTCTTCAGGTACGTAGCCAACGATTCTATCTATTTCTTTTCCTCTTTCAGTCAAGACCAAACAAGGAATTCCGGATACATCAAACTGACTGGGTAGCATTTGCTCTTCTTCAACATTCACTTTGACAAATTTTACTCTGCCAACAAATTGTTTACTCAACTTTTCAAATACCGGTCCCATCATTTGACACGGTCCACACCACGATGCCCAAAAGTCAATGATCACTGGAATCTTCGACTCAACTACTTCCTTTTCAAAGTTTACGCTGTTTACATTTATTGTTGTCATTTTAAGTACTTCTACTATTTGTAAGTACTATTTAAATGTTTTTGAGTATTTACTCTAGCAGATGAAAAATAGAAGTACTCCTTGTTTTCTTAGCAAACTTTATAACTTGGAGCTCTATAAAAGAATATGAAAAAAGTTTTATTGTTGGGAGCTTCTGGAAACGTTGGAACAGGATTTATTGAGGATTATTTAGAAAATTATGATTGGAAAAAAGAGTATCAATTAATCATTGGAGTCCATAAAACTTCTTCTTTTGCAGAGAAATTAGAAACAAGAAAATTTTCTCTTACTGATTTAGATTCCCTTAGAAAAGCATTTGAAGGAATCGATGTAATTATTAATCTCGCAGCAAATCCGAGTCCCTCAGCATCTTTTACCGACTTAATCGAACCGAATATTATTGGAGCTTACAATGTTTTTAATGTTGCACTAGAAAAAAAATGTTCCCGAGTTATATTCGCAAGTAGTGTTCATGCAATTAAGGGATACGATTTAGATTACAAAGTTCGAGGAGAAGATGCCCCTAAGCCATTAACAATTTACGGAGCAACAAAAGCATTTGGAGAAGCGCTTTGTTATACATTTTCCTCTAACTCGGATTTATCTTGTATTGCAATACGAATTGGAGCTTACGCTGCAAAAGACGAAATGTGTTCTGTTTGTTCTGAAAGGACCGATTATCATTATGTTGTAAGTCAACGAGATTTATCTCAACTAATGCATAAATCAATTATAGCTAAAAAAGAATTGAAGTATGCAATTTTATCTGGAATCTCAAATAATAAAAAACATAATATGGACTTAAAGTTAGCGAAAGAATTAGTTGGTTATTCTCCCCAAGACGATGCATACGAAATCTGCGGGAAATAATCTCTTAAATCTCTATTATGTAAAACTTATAAATACCATTTTCTTAATTAAGATATGCAAAAATCAGTTCAAATAACTTCTATTATTGTTGTAGGATTAATTGTTATTTCTTTCTTAGGATTTTCTTTTTTTGGAAACTCTTCACAAAATACTATTACTGTAAACGGACAAGCGCAAGTTAAAGCCGTTCCAGATTTAGTTGGAGTTTACTTCAACGTACAGACAAACGCAAAAACAAGTGCAGAAGCAACTCAGAAGAATTCAGAACTAGTTGATTCTTTGAAATCAGAAATAATAAAATTAGGCTTTGAGGAAAAGGCTATTCAAACACAAGGATTTAGCGTTTATCCTCAATACGATTGGGTAAATGGAAGACAAGTAGAAAAAGGTTATACCGCATCCCATTCTTTGAGAGTTGAACTTCCTACTTCTGAATCCTCTAAAATAGGAGAGGTTATAGATGCTGGAGTAAAATCTGGAGTTGGAATAAGTTACATAAATTTTGAGTTAAGCCAAGAGTTACAAAATCAATATAAATCAGAAGCATTAAAATTAGCAGCTCAAGATTCAAAAGTAAAAGCAGAGGCTGTTGCGCAAGGATTCGGTAAAAGACTCGGAAGATTAGTTTCAACTTCTGTAGACAGTTATGATTACTATCCATTAAGAGCTTATGATAATTCTGCTGGAGCAGTCTTAACATCCGAAGAAAAGCAAGTGGCAACAAGTATAACTCCTTCAGAACAAGATATCTCTGCAAGTGTTAGAGCAGTTTATAAAATTTAAGTATACATTCGATTGCCAATAAATTTATTAATTACAATATATTCTCTTCTTTCAGAATGAAAAGGGCTTTAGCAACAATTGCAACTCTCCTCACACTTGCTGGTTGTTCCAACAATCATTTTGTAGATGGGAGAGTTATCGGGGAAGAAGTGATTACCCCCTGAATTGTTAGTAAAGGATCTCCCTCGCCATCTAGGGAAAGATGGTACTGGATAGAAGGTGATTCTGGAGATCTTTACATGGCTATGGCTATTCCGGGAAAAGATCCTTTAAACACTGGAGATGATGGCTCTTTCCTGTTTGGAAAAAGGTTATTTAATGGGACTGTTAAACTTTATTCAGATGAGCCTTCAGAATCTCAAAGAAAATTGGTTGCATATGAACTTGAAGGGTTTATTCCAAGATAATTACTTTTTCTTAAATAATTCTTCGTAATGCAAAAGTAGACTTTTAATTGGACCGAGATTCTTTTTTTCCTTGAACTTAGAATGTTTTATTTCATGGAGATTTTTTTCTTTAAGACAAACTCTTCGGCAATTCACGCACTTTAACTTAACCTTATCTCCGACCTTTTTGTAAACTAAATGTTTTGTCTCTTTCTTACATCTTCCACAATTCTTCATATAATACGCCATGGGGAATATACGAGAAAAGAGGTTTTAAATGTGGTGAATTTATATCTTCTTCATCCTCATTAAATTTGCATTTGTTATAACGCTAATACTTGAAAGAGCCATTGCTAACTCTGCAACAACTGGATTTAGAACCCCTCCAATCGCTAAGGGTATTGCAATTGAATTGTAGAAAAATGCCCAGAATAAATTTTGCTTTATCTTTGAAAATGTTGCTTTACTTAAATTAATTCCTTGAACAACCCCCATTAAACTTCCTTTAGCCAAAACAATATCCCCCGCTTCAATCGCGATGTCTGTTCCAGTTCCCATTGCAATTCCGACATTTGACTGTTTCAAAGCTGGTGCATCATTTACCCCATCTCCAATAAATGCAACCATTCCTGTCTTTTGCAACTCCTCAACTTTCTTTGATTTGTCTTCTGGCATAACTCCCGCAATAACCTCTGAGATTCCAACTTCCTTTGCTATTGCTCTAGCTGTTCTTTCATTGTCCCCCGTAATCATAATTGTTTTGTATCCTTGTTTTTTTAATTCTCTAATTGCAGCAATAGAATCTTTCTTAACAGAATCAGCAACACCAATAATTCCTAAAACTTTTCCATTTTCAGCAACAGCCATCGTAGTATAACCTTTTTCTTCAAAAGATTCGATTTTTTCCTCAAGACCTTTCAAAGAAATTTTCTTTTCTTTCATTAAAGTAGAATTTCCAATAACAATATTTTTTCTCCCAATAATTCCTTCAACTCCTCTTCCTCTTAAAATTTTGAACTTACTAACCTTCAGGGGGTATTTTGCCCCATCATTTCGCAATTTGGGGCCTCGGAGAGGTTCTCGCGCCCCCTTGGCGTACACCGAGCGGTGCCAATAATTTACAATTGCTTTTGAAAGTGGATGCTCGGATAATTTTTCCAAACTTCCAGCAACTTCAAATAAATATTTTTCATTTTTTGAATAAACCTCTCTAACTACTGGTTTCCCTTCGGTGATTGTCCCAGTTTTATCAAAGACTATTGTTTTAATCTCTTTCATTGTTTGAATAGCCTCACCTTTTCTAATTAAAATTCCTCTTTTGGCCCCCATACCCGAACCCACTGTTAAAGAAATTGGAACAGCCAAACCCAAAGCACACGGACAAGCAATAACCAAAACAGAAATTGCAACTCCAACAGACCTCCCTAAATCTTTAGAAAAATAAATCCAAGCAAAAAAAGTTAAAACGGCAATTGTTAAAATAACTGGGACAAAAATATTTGTGATTTTATCTGCAACCGCCTGAATTGGGACTTTAGTTCCTTGCGCCTCTTCAACTAATTTTATAATATGTGCTAAGAATGTATCTTTTCCTACTTTGGTTGCTTTAACATAAAGAATTCCATCTTGATTTATCGTTGCCCCAATAACCCGCGCACCCTTAATTTTGTCAACTGGCAAACTCTCACCAGTAATCATAGATTCATCCACTGCACTCTCTCCCTTGAAAACAATTCCATCCGTAGGAATTTTTTCTCCTGGTTTTATAATCATAATGTCTCCCAATTGAATTTCTGAAATAGGAACTTCAATTTCTTCTTTAGGCCCGTTAGGGTCACCCCCTTGCGGAACCCGAAGAATTCTCGCACTCTTTGCTCCTAGCTCTAAAAGTTTTTTAATTTCTTCTGTAGCTTTCCCCTTTGCTTTAGCTTCGATATATTTCCCCGTGATAAAAATAGTCATAATCATTCCGGAAACTCCAGAAAAATTTTCTATATTTATAAAGTAAGTTAAAATTCCAGTAAAATAAGCAATGATTGTCCCCAAGGCAATCAAAGAATCCATTCCAAAATAGAATTTGAGAAATCCCCTCAATCCCATTTTAACTGTGTGAAAACCAAAAACAAAAATAATTGGGAACGATAAAACAAGTAACACTGGAGTCATATACATCATAGGAATAATTTCTCCTCCGAATAATTTACCCCCATACATAATTATCACAATCGGAATTGTAAACAACCAAACTCCGAATAATTTTTTCTTCCATACCGAAATTTCTGCCCCCTCATTCTGTACCTTTGTGTGCTCAGAACTGTGCATTGTTTTTGATTGAGAAGCCGAAGATTCTTTTTGAATCTCCTTCGGCTCGTATCCTGCATCTTTTACTGCAGCTCGTAATTTCTCATCACTAATCTTCTTTCCATCTTCTACTTCTAGAAAAGCTTTTCCCATAACCACGTTAACACTATTAACTTTAACTCCGGGTATTTTAGAAAGGCTTTTATTAACATGTCCTGCACACGAAGCACAAGTCATACCATCTATTTTTATTGTTACTTTAGTCATTTTGTTTTACCTACTTATTTGTTTTACCCCCGTATTCTGCAATTTGGGATACACCGAGCGGTGAGAAACCCATAGCATTAATACAAGTATAACTATAATTAAAATTAGGATAGTCCAACTAATAAAACTTCCGAATACTAAATATTTGCCCATTCCACAAAAATTTTCATAACTCATCGTTAATCTCCAAGTATTTATCTTTACAATCTCCGCAACAAAAAGTTTTTCTTTTATTCTCTAAAGACATTACACACAGTCTGCATCCATGTCCTATTCCAGAGTAGGTTTCTTTTTTACATATTAAACAGTTCATTTTAATTAACCGAGATTAAGAGATTATATAACTCCTTGGGAGAAACTAGTTACAAGATATATTTATAAAATATTTAGGTCTTCTTCATCTAAAATGGCGATAACTTTATTTCAAATAGATAAATCTGGAAGCGATTTATTTGAGAAAGATTATTCTGTTATTTTGGTTGTAAATAAGAAAGAGATTTATGGAATCAATATTCCTCAAAAATTAAAGGACGATGTGATTTCAAATTTTAAACGGGGGAAATTGAATATATTTGGTCCAACTGAGAAAGCTAAGAAAAATAGATTTAGAATAAGATTTCATACCGCAGTAATTATTCAATTAATAAATAAAGCAATAAAAGATTTGGGATATGTTGATGAAGTTGTGATAGAGTTATGTAATGATATTGATGGTCATTTTCACGAGATAAAATATATGCTGTTTAATCATTTTATAAAACTTATTCCTAGTTTCAAACTAGAGGATATTGTCCGGACAAAATTTGAAAAGCCTTCGCTTATTGACGAAGCAGGAAAGGCGTTTAGGAACAATGATAAAAATAATTTGAAAGATTATATACAAACAAATTTAAAGACGGAAGAACTAATAAATTTAATAAAAAAATAATGGCAGTAACCAGGGTTCGAAGAACCGCAACACTCCTTGTCCCATCAAGAGATGAAACGCCAAGCCGATATTACTGCATGAATTACACAGGGGGAGGGCATATAAAAATGTTCCGTTTTTTAGGATTTGGCTTGTTTCCAGAGAAGATCAAAATAGTTTAGATAACTTTCGTAGACTTTCTTGTTTTTAAACAATTCATTTTACCCTCCACAAGTTCCACTTCCTCCGCCACCACACCCACAACTCCCTCCTGCAGAAGCTGTTTGTGCTGTTGCGGTTTTAACTTGTTCTTGCGTTGCACTTCCATCGCTAGTTACAACAAAAGTTCCTGGAATCATTCCCATCCAACAACTCCAAGGTATAACCCCCTCTTCTTCAGGAGTAAACTCAATTGTTTGTTCTCCCTGTTTCAAATCAAATTTTAAATTTAATTTAGGAGCTTGAATCGCATTATTACAACCAGTCAATTCTTTAACATTTATGACCCACTTGACCGGAACTCCTTTTTGTAAAACAAAATTATCTGGACTCCAACCGTATTTATCAACATCCATTTTTATTATCTGATAACCTTCAGAGTCTAAGACAATATTACTTACACCATCTAAATTTTTTGTTCCAGCCATTAAACTCTTGTAGTCATATCCTGAACCAGTTAAAGCCAAACCCCTGTTTAACATAATTAATCCTAAGATTAAAACGATAATTGCAGATACTTTCAAAATTTTTCTAGTTGCATTGTGACTCACTACATTTGCAAAACCTCCGAATCCGAGCATTACCGGAAGAGTTCCTAATCCGAACGCCATTAAACTTAATCCTCCCTGAACCAGACTTCCCGTTCCAGCAGCATAGATATATAGCGCCTGCAAAGGACCGCATGCAATAAATAACCCATTAAGTAAACCAGTCATCATTGGTCCAAAATATGCTCCAGAATATTTCTTTGAGGCAATACTTGTCAAAAACTTGGGGTTAAACTGAAACTTTCTAAAGAATTTAAAACCAAACATACTCAGGGCATAAAAGACCATAAAAACTCCCGCAAAAATACCAATTCCTCCCCTAAGAGTTGAAGAAAATACAAAAAAGCTTCCTATCAATCCAAACAGCGCCCCAATTATTGTATATGAAACCGTTTTAGCTCCCCCATAAACTAAATGCTGATAAAAAGACTTGTGCCCGTTAATAGCGTTTTTAGCAGTATAAGAAACTAAAAATCCTCCACACATTGCAATACAGTGGAAACCAGTAAGTAACCCAGCAAAGAACAATAAAAATAAAGACGCGTTTCCCCCTAAAGAATTAAAATCGAATTCGGGCAAAGAAAAATTAGAACCAAATAGGCTATATAATACATATGCAAAAAGTAGGATGCTTCCCCCAACAACTAGCCAACCAATAATATTCTTTCCATTTTTTTCGGTTAGAGCTTTAATCTCTTTTCCAACAGATTCAATAAATTCATAACCTTGTTTCTTAACTATTTCTTTAATTTCAGTTTCAGATATTTTTTCTGGATTAAATTCTATATTTGCTTTTTCTTTTACAAAGTCAACTTCTATCTTATCTACTTTTTCTTTTAATGAACTAGTTATTCTATTAGCACACGACTGACAACTCATCCCTTTAATCGAAAATGTTTTTTTCATAAACAAACTAGAAAAAGGTACATTATATGCGCTTTGGAGAAACTAGTTTCATAATACCTTTCGGGCATTCTAACCAAATTCTAGTTAAATGTTTATCACAACAATCTATAAAAAACACCTTTTTAGTTTAAGATTATGCCAGAGGGTTTTAACTTAAAAGAGAACTGCGGACTTTGTGTTGCACATAGTTTACATGATATCTATTCTTTTATAAAATCGTTACAACACCGAGGAAGAGAAGCAACTGGAATTGCATTTATTGGAAACAAAAGAATAGATGTTATTAAGTGGGTTGGAAAAGTAGAGATGTTTGACTTGGAGGATTTATATAAAATTTTTAATATAAATGAATATCATACTTTTTTTGCACATGTTCGTTATGCAACTCGAGGAAGGAAGGATAAGATATTGGAAGATGCACATCCACACACCATTGGGGGGATAGAAGAAAGAAGAGGAGGGCATACCATTATTCGAGATTGTGATTTAGTTGGAGTTCATAATGGACAGATAAATCCAGAATTTTTTTCTAAAATAGATAAGACTCAATTAAAAACTGGATGCGACACAGAAGCACTCTTACATTACTTTAAAGACAACGGGGAAAGAGGCATTTTAAAAAATATTCCCGGTTCTTACACGCTAGCCATTGCAAGCAAAGATAGAAAAGATGTTATAATCTTAAGAGATAGATTTGGATTAAAGCCGGGCATTTTAGGTTGGAAAGACGGAAAGTATTGTATGGCTTCTGAAGATTGCTTTTTTAGAGAAAAAGGAGTGAGTTACAAGAAAGATATCGATCCCGGATGTGTTTATTATTTTTCTCCAGAAGGAGATTATACCAAAGAAGAAGTAATTACTTCAACTCCAAAATATTGTTTTTTCGAATATAATTATGTCTCGAGTGTTGATTCAATTATAAATGGGGTTCCGGTGAGAAAAGTTCGTGAATTTCTTGGAGAAGAACTCGCTAAAGAATTTAAAATTGATGCAGATTTAGTTACCTTTCTTCCACGATGCCCTGAGTTTGCAGCTAGGGCGTATTCTCAAAAAACAAAAATACCTTTTGCGCATGTTTTTTATAAGCCTCGAGGAGAAAGAGCTTTCTTGGGTTCAACTCCCGAGGAAAGAAAAACCTCCATCCAAGATAATTTGTATTTAATTCCAGAAACATTTGATACAAGTTCTAAAACTTTTTTAAAAGATAAGACAATTATTTTAATCGATGATTCAACTATCAGAGGAAATAACTCCAAAAGAGCCATTGAAGTTTTGAAAAATGCTGGAGTTAAAAAAATTTATTTATTAAACTATACCCCGAAGATAGGACTAATTGGAGAAGACGGAATAAAGAGAGGATGTTTGTACGGAGTAGACATGCCCCCGGAGGATAATTTTGTTGTGCGAGATTCTGTTCAAGAAAGAAATAGAGAAGACAGTGAAATATCGGAACAAATTGGGGCAGAGGTCCATTTCTTAAGTGTTAATGGAATGTTTAATGCTTTTGAAAAAGCCGGATTACCTAGAGACCATTTTTGCTCTTTTTGTATTGGTGGAGAAAAGATAATTTAATTCCTTAGAACAACAAAGTTATTCATTCCTTATGCAAAGTTTACTTTGTATCCACAACGAAGCGAGAACCACGGAATGAATAATTACTTCAGTACTATGAAATTATTCATTCCACGTCTTTTTCTTTCAATAATCTGCTTTGCTTCTAGTTTGTCCAACATTCTTGTCATACCAACTTTACCTGTTCCAAGCTTTTCCATCAATGTCTTTTGAAACATTCCACCCTCTTTTACTAACAATTCAACAGCTTCTTTTTCTTTTGCGTCCAATCCATCTAAATTCAAAGGTTTTTTCTTTTCCTGAATTGTTTTAGTTTTGTACTTGATTGTTTCTACAATTTTTTCTTTAGGTTTAGAAAACAATAAAAATATTCCAATTGCAAGAATAACTCCTACAATACTCAAGCTAATCCATGTTTGAACTTTCAGGTCAGAATACATTTCACATGTCGGCCCGTGTGAACAAGTCAACCCCAGATTGTCCTTTAATACAGAATTAAACAAAAGAACCAAAATAGTCATTACAACTGCAATTCCAATAATCAACCAACCAACATTTTTATTTTCCATTATATTATTTTTTTACTTCCCCTTGAATAATTAAACCCTTAGTCATGACAAATATCCATTTCAAGTGTAAAATCAAGTGCAACAAAACAAAGATTCCCATTAAAACTCCAGACCAGTCATGGAGAAACATTACTTCTCTAGGATGCTCTAGTTTGATAATACCTGTTATAAAAACAACCAGAAAGGAAAGTCCCATTCCAACATCTGTCCAATAGAGTAATTTGGATTTATTCATGTTTGTCCTCATACTCTTTTATTGCTTTATTCAAAGCCTCAATTCCTAAAATAGAACAATGAATTTTTATTCGAGGCATTCCTCCAAGCTCTTTTACAATATCGTCTTTGGTTATTTTTCTAGCTTCGTCCAAAGTTTTACCCTTTGATAATTCACAAACAACGTCTGAAGCTGCAATTGCTGCTCCGCAACCAAAAGTTTTGAATCCGATGTCTTTTATTTTTTTAGTTTTAGAATCAATTTTCATGGATAATTTCATTATATCGCCGCACCCGGCACTCCCCACCTCTCCGACTGCGTCAGCATTTTTAACATCCTTTACAAATTTAGGATTCTGAAATCTTTTCAATAATTTTTTTGTGTATTCGTTGTTCATTTCTTCCCTCCAACTTTTTCAATCTTTTTAATTAATTCATCAATTTCTTTCTTAGAAAACCCGTGCGCCATTGCACCCTCTTCAATCGATTCCATTTGAGACATAGGACAACCGAAACAATGCATTCCAGCCTCCATTAAAACCTCTGCTGATTCAGGAATTTCTTTAAGCAATTCTGCAAAGGTCATCTTTTTTGATAGTTGTTTTTTTTGTTTTTTCATTTTTTCTTTATCTTCTTGGGTTTTACTTCTAAAATAGCTTTACTCTTTCCTGCAAGAGGGGGAAGAATATGGGATAATACTTGTTCAGCAGTCATTGGGAAAAAATTGCCCTTTGCACTTTTTTGCATCCACCCCTTCTTAGTTTTATAGATAGTTTGCACTATCTTGTTTTTACTTTTAGCGTAGATCACGCATTCAGTGTTTTTCATTTTACCAACTCCAATTTTAAACTCTCCAACGGAATGCCTGAGTACTGCTTTTTACTTATTCCTGTATCTTCACCAAGTATTTTAAATTTAAATCCAGCATCTTTAACAATTTTTAGATAATCTTCCTTTAAGAGAGCTCCTCCAACACAACCACACAATAATTCCGGATTATTTTTCTTTTCTTCATCTAAATCATTTAATAAAACAATATCCGAAATATACATCTTTCCCGAATTTTTCAAGACCCTTCTTGCTTCTTTGAAAACTTTTTCTTTTTCTGGAGACAGATTAATAACGCAGTTAGAAATTATTACATCTATTGACTCATCTTCAATTGGCAAGTTTTCTATTTCTCCAAGTTTAAATTCAACATTAGAATAATTATTCTTTAATGCATTATCTCTTGCTTTTTGAATCATTTCAATTGTCATATCTACTCCAATTACTTTTCCCGTTTTCCCAACTTTTTTAGACGCTAAGAAACAATCAAAACCTGCCCCGCTTCCCAAATCTAAAACTCTGTCCCCTTCTTTCATACTAGAAAGAGCAATAGGATTTCCACATCCCAAACCAAGATTCCCAGGAACTTTCAACTCTTCTTCATTATATCCAATTTCTTTTGCAATTCTTTCATTGTTAGCATTTGAACAACTACAACAGCCTTGAGTAGCTATTTTCTTATATCCTTCATTTACTATTTTTTTTATTTCTGATGTTTTCATTTTAATTTATTTCCCATTATTATCTGTCCGTAACTATATTCCGAGTGAGGATTAATTTCCTTAAGTACTCCAATTTTAACAAAACCTAATTTTTTATAATAATCTATAGATTTATTTTTTTTGTAATCTCCAGTGGATAGGTAAATCATTCCAATTTTACTCTTCTTACAATAATTAATTAAATAGTTTATCAAACTAGTACCAATTCCTTGTCCACGAAGTTTTTTCTTTATAGCAAGTTCTTCTATGAAAACTCCCCCCGAAAAAGGAGGACTCAATTTATGGTTTCCAAAACAAACGTGTCCAGCATATTCTTTATCTCCCACAACAAAAATCTCTTTTTTATTTAATTTTTCATCAAAGTACTTACTTTGTTTCTTCGAGTTTAAATTAGGGAACGCTTCTTTCTGAACTTCAATAAAATTCTTTTTATCTTTCTTAGTAGCTTTTCGTATTTTCATCTTTCACCTCCCTGATGAATTTCTTTTTCTAAAAGAAGATTCTTTTTGGATTCTTTTATAATCTTAAATTTATTTTTTAAAAGAACTTTAGACGAAGCTATATTTGTTCTAGAAACTTTTGCAAAATATTTTTTGATATTTACTAATCGCGTAATTTTTTCTATAAATTTTTTTATTGCTACGGTACAATAACCTTTTCCAGAATAAGTTTTAGAAACCCAATAACCAATAAAACCAGATTTGCTTTTATAATTAACCTCCCCGATTCCAATAGTACCAACAATTTTATCCTCATTATTTATTATAGCGTAAACAATAAATTTAGGTTTTTTAAGATTGTATTGTTCAATACGTTCTTTTAACCATTCTTCAACAAAATTTAGAGTAATTTTATTTTTAGTTACATTTACTCCCGTGTCCTTGAGACTTTTTTCATTAAGAAATAATTTTTTTAAACTAATCGCATCTTTTTTATTTAATTTTCTTATTTTCATTCCAACACCTTTATTAATTTAATAAAATTCTTTTTATCTTTCTTAGTAGCTTTTCGTATTTTCATTTTTTTAAAACCTTTTTAATTTTATTCCTTCTCTCTTCAGAATATTTTCCAAAAGTTCCTCTATCCATTCTATAATCAATCATATTATTTAATTTTTCCTTAGACAATGGAAGGAATTCCTTAATCTCAACAATCTTTTTGTGCAGAATATCTTTTTGTTTTTTAGTTTTAGATTTAACATAATATTTTCCTATCTTTGCATATAAATCAGTCATTTGCCTAGCTATAGTTTTTTCGTCCTCTAAATCATAAAAATAAAACCTTTTATTCTTATAGGAAATGTCTTGTAGGCTAAAATCTCCTGGAATTAATTTATTCTGATTATATTTTTTCAAGAGGGGGAGAAAAAAAGAATCATAAAATTCGGTTATTAATCTAGAAAATTTATCTGAATCTTTATATAATATATCGTATAATGAATCGAATTGATAATATTTAAATAAAATCCACTTTTGTTTTCTATCAAAATTAACTACTTCTGTTATTTTAAATTTGTTTTGAATATTTAATTTCTCTAAAATCCCTTGAAGTTTGGCTCTCAACTTTAATTCATTATTAAATATCTTCAAACCATTATCTCTTTTAATTTTTAAAACATATTTTTGTTTGGAACAGTTCAATAGATAAACGTAATTTTTCAAATCCTCATTACAATAAATTAATCTTGAATTGAATTTTCCTATTTTATTTTCTAGCTCTCTTCTTATTTCAGCAGGTATTTTCATCTCCCGCCTCCCGCAATTGGACTAATCTTTCTTAATTTTTCAACTGTTTTCTTTAATTTTTCAAGAGCATAATCCAATTCTTCTTTAGTTGTGTACTTACTAATGCTAATTCTTATTGAACTATTCGCCTCTAAAGGAGTTTTTCCTAAGGCAAGCAAAACATGACTTGGGTCTAAAGATTTTGAAGAACAAGCCGAACCGGTAGAAACAGATATTCCATCGACATCTAAAAAGCTCCCAATTGCCTCACCCTCAATATTATGGAAACAGAGATTTATGTTATTACAAAGTCGTTTGTCTCCAGTAGCCCCATTAAGAGATACATTTGGAATTTCTTCTGTGACTCTTTTAATAAAATAATCTCTAAGTTTTGTTAGATTTTTTACATAGCCCCAACCAACTATTTTAACGGATTTTCCGAACCCAACAATTCCCGGAACATTTTCAGTAGAACTTCTTATTTTGAATTCCTGCCCCCCACCGTGAAGTAGCGGAGTTAGTTTAATCCCCTCTCTAATATACAAAGCACCAACGCCTTTAGGTCCGTGAATTTTATGCGCATTCAAAGTTACTAAATCTAAATTATCTTTTTTAACATTCAAGTCAACTTTAGTAAATGATTGACAAGCATCGGTGTGAAGCAAAACACCTCTTTCATGGCAAATCTTTCCAATCTCTCTTAAATTTTGAATTGTTCCAACTTCATTGTTTCCATGAATAATCGAAACCAAAATAGTTTTATCTGTAATAGCATCTGCAACCTCTTGCGGATTAATGAATCCTTCTTCATCAACATCGAGGTAAGTCACTTTTCCCCCTTGCGATTCAATCCATTTACAAGAATTCAAAACACAATCATGTTCAATTTTAGTTGTTATAATATGATTCTTTCCTGTTTTGTCTTTTTGATTTTGCCAGAACAAACCTTTAATTGCAAGATTATTTGATTCAGTTCCAGAGCCAGTAAAAACAATTTCCTTAAATTTTGCACCGATAGCTTTAGCAATAATCTCCCGAGCTTCGTCCAAACCTCGTTTAGCCTCTTGCCCTTTGAAATGTAACGACGACGGATTCCCATAGCTTTCAGTAAGATATTTTTGCATTGCTTCAGCTACTTTATCATCAACTCGTGTTGTTGCAGCGTTGTCGAGATAGATGGGGGTCATTTAATTATCTCCTTAATCTCTTCTAATGTTTCTTCAACACTTTGACCATAGGTATTAATAATTGTTCCAGCATCAAATCGGGTAGTTAAATTATAAACGGCTTTTGCAGCCCCTTTTCCAAATCCATCTTTTCTTTTGCTATCTCTTTCGATGCAAACTTCTAGCGGGGCTTGTAAGGTAAAGATATAACCTCGATAATCAGATAAATTTTTTCTTAAATGTTCTAATTGTTCCTTATGATAGAAATTGCCATCAAAAACAATAATCTTCCCACTTTTAAGAATTTTTTTTGCCTTTGGGATTACCGCCTCATTCGCCTTTATAAAACTCTCTGGAGAAATGCATCCCAATGTTTCATCAACCTCATTCAATTCTAAATCTTCTAATATTTTATCAATAGAAAAATACTTTCCTCCTAAAGATTTAGCTAGTCTTTTAGCGATAGTGGATTTTCCAATCCCTAATGGCCCTCGAATTATAATGTAATTTTTCATCCCCTATGTCCTCCACAAAGTTTACAATTTCCAGAGCAATAAATCTTCGAATGTTTATCAATCAGATTTAATATAGGGAGAATAGTTTTTTTATTTAATGAATAAATTCTTTGCTTTCCGTCCTGTTTTACGTATACAATATTACAAGATTTCAAAACAGCCAATGCATGCGAAACTTTACTTTGTTCCATATCTAGCTCTTTAGATATCTGTCCGACGCTCATGTCCCTTTCCTTTAGTTTAGAGACAATTTCTACTCGAAGAGGATTTGCAAGATTACTAAAGAAAACATGATATGTACTTTTTAACATATGAAATTATATTCATATATGTTTATAAATGTTATGGAGTTAAATAGAATTTGGAATACAAAAACATTAAAAAACCAGAGTTGTTAGATTATTTTAAGGGTGCGTAGTACAGTGGTAGTATGTCTGCCTCCAGAGCAGAAGAAGAGGGTTCGATTCCCTCCGCGCCCATAACCGAAGTGAGGACTTAGGATGTTCAGATTATCTTTATTTCATCTGTGTCCGAGAGTTCACAATTGTAATGATTAGTTTATGTATTTAAAAACAATTGTGGGCTTGAGCAAAGTTTACTTGATATCATCAGCGTTTCAAATATTTACTAGCTGAGGAAATAAAGTTTGTTAAATTCTTTTTATTTCCTTTATCTCTTCGTCAGATATTGAACATCCTTTGTGTCCGAGTCTACGAGGATGCCCGCAACGAAGTGAGGACTTAGGATGTTCAGATTCTTTTAATTTCTTTTATCTCTTCGTCAGATATTGAACATCCTTTAAATTTAACTGCATAAAGCAAAGCATCTAAAGCTCTTGGATCATTCATTTTGATTATTTTCTTTTTCCACATTAGATAAACTAGCTCTGCAGAACGGATTATTTCACATCTTCCAAACTGGCCAATCTTGTTCTTGTCTGCATGTATCTTTGTATGCAACTTTCTCTCCAACAAATCAATTAATTTTTTAGGAGATTCACACATAACTCGAGTTGTTCGCTCATCAATCGCGGCTAAACTTTCAACTTTTTTCTCCTTCAAAATGTCTGACAAAGCTAAAACAGATGCCTCCCCCAAATCAATTAAATGTATTTCTTGGTCTTTTCCAATAAAGGTACTATTCGCTAAATCTAGTATTTCTTGAGTTTTTACGCTAATTTCTTTATCATCTACCCCAAGTGATTTAGGAAATTCTAAAACGCCTCCATCAAGAAGCTCCTTTAATTTTAGCGCCTCAAATTCAAAACGTTTAACCCCTATTGGTCTTTCAATTATTTCATAATGGACTTCTTTCGTAATGATAAATTTTCCATCAAATGTTTTTTTCAATTCTTTTATTTCATTAAACAGCCCGTTCATTGCTAAGGAAATCAATGTACTCGCATCAAAAATAAGTGCTTTCATCCGAAAAATTTCTCCGCCATTTTAATTCTTTCTTTAGCACTGATTGTTCTTCCCTCTTTAGCATCGGAGATTCCAGTTTCACCAGCGTAGTCTGCTAACTCCCACATTGTAATCCCAAGAAGTTTTGCAGTTCTCTCCATAGAAACCCCGTGTTCATAAAGTCTAGATGCCTTACTAATTTGTGCTCTTCTAAAAACCTCTTTAATATTTTTTCTTAATTTTCCTGATAATTTTCCAATTACTCTTCGAATTTCTTCCAAATCTTTTCTCGCACCTTCCTCGTCTCCTTTTTTCAAGTTCTTAATCGCTAAGTCAAAAGACGAAATTATCGTTTTATCAAATTCCTTCCATCCCGGATATGTTTGATATCTTTCTCTTTCTAAAATTTTTCCAAGAGAGTAAATGATTACCGCAACAGAAATATTGTCAGCATCTTGAGTTCTCGACGCAGTGTTAATTGTTTGATCACTTAATTTTTTAAGATTAGCAGAATCTCTACTTTTGAAAGAATCTCGTGTCTCTTGCAAAATTCTAAGGACATTGTCTACTTCTTGCATCTCAACCTCATTTAATTTATCAAGAATTTCTTATTAATAAATGTAACCTCTGTGCGATTTTCGGAGGAGGCAATTGAAAAAATCGCCGTTCCGCACAAGAAGGGAAAATCGAGCAATTTTGATTTCAAGTACCCCCGAAGGTAAAGGGATAAAATTTAGAAATCAGGGTTACGAGCAAAAAAAACCGCGTAGGTTGTTTTCAAAATGTTAACCTTTTTATATTCCCTAATCTTCACTATTTTATGAAAAGAATAATACTCGACTCCTCATTTATTATTTCTGCAGTAAAAAAGAAAATAGATATTTTTTACGAGTTACAAGAATATCCAGAAATTTTAGTTCCAGAACAAGTTATTCAAGAAATTTTTCGTATTTCTCAATCGAAACAATCTGCAAAGGACAAGCAAGCCGCAACATTAGCAATGAAAATTATAGAAGTTGAATCTTTAAAATTTAAAAAAATAGATTTAGGAAAAGGTCATACAGACGATTTAATTGTAAAATATGCTGAAAAAAATCCAGAAATATTTGTAGCTACTTTGGATAAAGAGATTAAGTCTAAACTTAAAGAAAGGGTAATTGTGATAAAAAGTAAGAACATACGGCTTTCTTAGGGGCTTTTAGATAACCTCCCAGTATAAAAGAAATTAAAACTGCTTTCTACGAAAGCCTTTTAGGCCTCACCAATTACTAAAGCTTCGACCTAAAATCTATTCTATTTATGAAACCGAAGAGCTTTTAAACCATTTTTAACTCTAATTTTTACAATGTTCTATATAACAGACGTAGATGATTATGTAAGAGTAGACCCAAAACTTTTTGGTTTGCCTACGACTCAGGCTGTAGAAGACCAGCTTCGAGATACATACTCTGACTACTATGACAAAGAGCTAGGAAAAGTTGTAGCTGTAATAGAAGTTTTAAGCGTTGGAGAGGGTGTAATTATTCCCGGAGACGGAGCAGCATATTATAATTCATCTTTCAAATTATTAACTTGGAAACCTGAACTTCAAGAACTAGTTTACGGAATTATAGACGAGATAACAAATTTCGGAGCTTTCATAAACATGGGTTCAATGAAAGGAATGATTCACATTTCTCAAACAATGGATGATTATGTTTCATTTAGTAAAGAAGGTTCACTTTCAGGAAAGGCTTCAAAAAGAGCTCTAAAAGCAGGAGACTTATGCTTAGCAAGAGTTGTAGCAATTTCTCATAAAGGAGACGATCCAAAGATTGGTCTAACAATGAGACAACCCGGTTTAGGAAAGTTAGAGTGGGTTAAGGAAGATGCTGCTAAAAAACAAAAAGAAGATGCTAAGGCTGCAAAAGCAGAAGAGAAAGCATCTAAACCTAAAGGAGCAAAGAAAAAATGAGCAAACCTAGAGCATGTAAATTCTGTAAAACAATTTATGAAGGAAAAGAAAAATGTCCTAAATGTGATTCTAAAGAATATACAGAAACAATAAAAGGAAGAATTTTTGTATTAAATCCAGAGAAATCTGAAATTGCTAATAAAATTGGAATAAAAGAAAAAGGAGAATTTGCAATAAAAACAAGATGACACAACTAAAAATAACTAAAGAGTTTGAAAATCCACTTTTCAAGAGAAAAGAAGTTATAGCTAGCATAGGAGCAGAAGTTGTTCCTCGATTATCCGAAGCTGCTGAAATGATTTCAAAAAAGTTTTCTACTCCCGTTGAAGCAATAAAAATAAAAAAAGTTTCTGGAAGATTCGGTTCTAAGAATTTTGACATTGAAGCGCATATTTATTCTTCTAAACAAGAGAAAGATAAAATTGAAGTTAAAACTAAACAAGAAAAAGCTGCTGAGGCTAAGGTCTTAGAAGAAGCTAAGAAAGCACCCGAGGTAAATGCAGAATAAAATGGCAAAAAAAGTAGTAAAACAAGGTAAAAAACCTCATAAGAACAAACCAACTAGTAAAAAATATACTAAATACACTGTCGACGGCGATAAAGTAAAAAGAGCACCTTCTTGTCCTAGATGTGGACCAGGAATTTTTTTAATGGTTTCTGGAAATAGAAAATACTGTGGTAAATGCCACTATAGTGAATTCGAGAAAAAATAATTCTTCTAAGAATCCTTGAATATAACGGAGCAATCTAAAATAAAATTAAAGATTAATAAGCTCCTCTTTCTTTTCGTTTAATAACGAATGAATATGAATGGCAATCTAAAATAAATTTTAGAATTAATACGCCACATCTTTTTACGTCTTAAGACGTTGTTTGATAATTATGATTTTAATTTTATTCTCTCTCTATATCCCGGAGGTAAAATTCCGCCTAAAACTAAATCTTGTTGTCTTTCTTTTTCACCAGGAAAAAGGTCTCTGCTAGTTGCAATAGCCTTGGCTAAAATTGCTAACCGATCTAATTCATTACCTTGTGCGCAGTAGGCTCTCCCAACCGCCTCGGTAAATTGTCTTTCAAAAAATGTTCTGTTGTCCATATTTTTATGAATTTTATTTAATAGTTAAAATGAATATAACCCTGGGAGATTCTTCAAGCCCTCAAAAAGTTGACCTGAAGCTTCTCCTGGGGAAAAAGAGGTGATATTATACCTAGAAATTATAACTATTTAAACCTTTCGTTTCTGTTACTCTCAGAAAATGACAGCAGGTAGCCAACATTAAGTAGTACTACATCTTTTTAGAGTGATAGTAAATCTTTATAAACAAATCGGTAATATTATACACTACATAAGAATTCTTTATAAACTACTGCTTTAAACAAATTTATAAAACTCCTTTATTTAATTTGAATATGGAAAATTCTGAAAAGGGTGAATCAAAATCTTCTGTCGGACAAGAACAAGTTCAAGATTTGCTTTTTAGTAGAGAACTTGGATGGCAAGAAATTATTTACGATTTGATAAATTCAGAGCAACTTGATCCGTGGGATGTAGATTTAGTTTTACTTACTGAAAAATATTTAGAAAAAATACAAAAAATAGAACAAGCAGACTTTTTTGTTTCAAGTAAGGTTCTTCTAGCAGCATCTTTGTTAGTTAGAATTAAATCAGAAATCCTATTAAACAAATACATCAAAAGCATAGACGACATCCTATTTGGAAAAAAACCAGAGAAAAAATATTCCTTAGAAAGAATAGAACTTGATGAAGATATACCCGATTTAACTTTGAAAAGTCCACTTCCAAGATTTAGAAAAGTTACTCTAAAAGAATTAATAGAATCCTTAAACAAAGCGATTAGCACAGAAAATAGAAGAATTCACAAAGAAATAATTAATAAAAACGCGTTAAGAGAATCTTCAATTTCTCTACCAAAAAGAACAATTAGTATTAAAGATAAAATAAAGGAAATATTTGATAACCTGATTTTACATTTTAAAAAAGATAAAGGAAAACTTAAAGTTTCTTACACTGATTTTATCGGAACAGAAAAAGAAGGGAGAATTTTATCTTTTTACCCTCTTTTACAATTAGAAAATCAAAAAAAAGTCTGGCTTCATCAGGACAAGCATTTTGAGGAAATTTACATTTGGTTAAAAGACGTTTACTTAAAACACAACCCAGACCCAATGGAAGAAATTAGAAAAGAATTAGAAAAAGAGCTTGCGGAATTAGAAGAAAAAGAAAATAGACGTGGAAGAAAGTTAAAAGAGGAATTTAACAATCCATTGGGTGAAGAGGATTAATCAAAACCCCTATAAACTCTAATTTTATTATTTATCCATGAAACTCGGAGTATTATTTTCTGGAGGAAAGGATTCGACTTATGCAGGTTATCTTGCAAAGGAAGCAGGACACGATATCACTTGTCTAATCAGTTTACATTCTAAAAACAAAGACAGCTATATGTTCCATACACCCACTATAGAATTAACTAATGAACAAGCAAATTTAATGAATATCCCATTAATAATTCAAGAGACAAAAGGAGAAAAAGAAAAAGAACTGGAGGATTTGAAAAAAGCAATCAAAAAAGCAATAAAAGAATTTTCTATTAAGGGGATTGTAACTGGAGCTGTTGAAAGTGTTTACCAGTCTTCAAGGATTCAGCGAATTTGTAATGAATTAGGAATAGAATGTTTTAATCCTCTTTGGCAAAAAGATCAGATTGAGTTATTGAACGAGTTGATTAAAGATAAATTTAAAATAATAATAAGTTCTGTTGCAGCTTACCCTTTAGATAAAACTTGGATTGGAAAAACGATAGATAAAAAACTTATTGAAGAATTAAGAAAATTGCAAGAAAAATATAAAATAAATCCTGCTGGAGAGGGCGGTGAATTTGAAAGTTTGGTTATTAACTGCCCTTTATTTAAGAAAGAACTGAAACTACCTGATTTTAAAATTATCGGGGAAGGGAATAGTTGGAGAAGAGAAGTGAAATTAGATTAAACAAGAGGTATAATAAATTTTTATAAAATAAACGGGGGTTTTCAGATTAACATCCATCATTTAGAATTTTCTAAATCGATTAAAGCTCTTTTATGTTGTTCCTGTAAATCATAAAACATTTTACGGTCTTTTTCTGACCATTTATGAATGGGTTCAGTATTACTATCCAGAATTTTAATCATAGCGTTATCAATCTCCTTTGCTTCTTGGGCATATTTTCTCCATTCTTCCTTTCCTTCTTCTTGTCTGGGAAACTCTGTTCTAGTTCCCTCGCATTGAAGAACACGTGTTCCCTCAAGACCCCATGCACTGGAACTTTCCTGACAAAAACTTTCTAATGTTCGTCTAAATTCCTGATCTGTAGAACTCATGTCCCCATGAGATTGAATATAACTAATAACTTCTGTACCAATATCTCCCATGCCAACCCCGAAAATACCTCTTACCGACCCCGTTTCTTCACTAGTTGTTAATGTGATTCCATATTCTCCTCTTTCACTCGCAACACCAGCAAAATTACCTGAATGACACATGGGAAATAAATATAGTTCTCTTCTCCCCCGTATTCCTTTAGCAGCCTCCTTTAATTCATCTGGTGAAATGTGCTCTCCATCGACAAACATTGCGCCTCCATCCAAATCTAATCCGTGAGTTGCTGCATAGAACACAAAGGTATCCTGACTAGTAACTATTTCTGAAAGATCCTTTAATTTCCTGCGTATTTCATCCTTCGTAGGATTCTCCAAAAAAGATACTTTAAATCCCCCTTTTTTTAAGTCCGCCTTCGCTATTGTTGCATTGTCACGCAAAACACTATCCCCTTCCTTCGCTGTACTATACAGGACAAGAGCATAATTCTCTCCTGCAGATGCTATAAATGTACTAATCGCCAAAGTTGTAGAAACTATGCCGGTTGCAATTCTACTCATATAACTCCTCGGTTTCATGTAGGGCAAGAGAGTCCACCTTTTTTTAAATCTTTCTAAATGTTATTACTAAAAAGTTAATATAACATATTCTAAAAGTCCAATTCCTTAACAATCGAATTCCAAAACAAAAACTTCTTATATCTAATTAATTTTAATTAGAGATGATACTTTTAATAAAAACAAACAAAGAATCCTTACACGAATTGGAATTCGTAAAACCTATTGAAAATATTCTTAAACAAAACAAAATAGGATTCTTTACAATGCATTATTCTAAACTTTCTATGAAAATAATAAACTCCTCCGAAAAAATAATAATCTGTGGCACTTCTCTTCAAGATAATGAATTTGCCGAAGACATTTCTAAATTTAAATGGATTAAAGATTGTGAAAAACCAATTCTAGGAATATGTGCAGGAATGCAAATCATCTCTTTAGTTTTTGGAGGAAAATTAGATAAAAAACCTGAAGTAGGATTTTATAAGGAAAATTTTACAAAAGAATTTTTAGGTCTTAAGGGAGAACATGAAGTTTACCATTTACACAATAATTATATAACATTCCCAAAAGAATTTGAATCATTCACCGAATCAAAAATTCTTCAAGCAATAAAGCACAAAACAAAAAATATCTTCGGGGTTTTGTTTCATCCAGAAGTTAGAAATAAAGAATTAATCTTGAATTTTATAAACTTAAAAAATAATTCTATCATTTAACTTTAAGATAATCTGTAATTAAAAGATAAATTGGCCCAACAGATAGATAAAATAATTTTAAAATTATCGGCCCGTGCAAGATTCCAATGTTAAATATTGAAGGATAATTGCTATCCAGTTTTATTCCAAAAAGATAATATCCCAAATATTCTACCAATGCTAATGAAAATAAGTAAATAATACTTACCAAAAATAGTTTATTTGGTATTTTTAATTTTTCATAGACTTCTCTTAAGACAACTAATCCAAACGTGAAAGATACCAAAGGAAACAAATTAATATCCCCGAACATAAAATTAGCTGAGGTATAATCGTAATAGTAATAAGATGTCCACCCAACCGCAATTAAAAAGGCGATAACTAACTCCTGCCCGATTTCTTCTTTGTAAATCATATACAAGACTATTAATGTGGATGTAAAGCTAATAGATAAAACTAACTTTGTTTCTAAGAAAAAATTAAATATTACCGTCAAAAATATAATCGGAATTAAAAAAAGAATCATCTCCTTTATTTTTTTCATTTTATCCTTTCTTTAGAATCACTAATTTTTTTTGCTTACCGCTATTCATATCTTTAATCATAAAAATCTTTTTCTTAACCTCGTCTGCTCCAACAAAAATAACATTTTTTATTTTGTATGAATTTGCATATTCTAGCGCCTTAGACGGTTTCCCATAAAACACAGAAGCATTTTTACCCGTGTTTCTTAATTGTTGAGCCAATTGAATTGCTTTCTTATCCTCTCCTAAAGAAACAACTAAATATTTTTCAATGTCAATTTTCATTTTAGAAACGGCCATTAATCTCTCAACACTAAATGAAATACCTGTAGAAGGAACGCCGTCTACTTCATAACTCCCACCACCACAAATAGTTTCTTTAATATCTGATTTTATTTCAAAAATATTCCCGGTATAGTAACTTAACCCTCTTGCTAAAAAAGGAGAAAATTTTAACTCAATTGAATATTGTTCACAAACCTTTTTCAATTCTTCAATTTCTCGATAGCCCTGATATTTTTTAAAATACTCTTCCTTTTGTTTTAAAATATCTAAAACTTTCTCTGCCCCGAATTTTTTCAAATTTTCCTTGACTTCTTTTTCAGAAAGTTTATCTAATTTGTCTATTTCTCTAATTATATCTTTAGCGTCTTTAGAATAATCCGAGATAATTTCATTTAGTAATTTTCTATTATTAACATAGATTATAGACTTTATTTTTAATGAATCCAATATTTTTTTAATTGCAGACAGTACTTCCCCCTCTTCCTTAACAGAAGAACCAATAACATCAATGTCGCACTGAGTAAATTGCCTTAATCTGTTGCCTTGAACCGGCTCGTCTCTAAAAACAGGACCAATTTGAAATCTTTTATATGGTAATTTTTTATTCTTAGCAATCCTTTTTAATTGGAATGTAAATTCATATCGCAAAGCAAGATTTCTATCTCCTTTATCTTTAAGAGTGAAAATATCTGAAATTGCACTATCTCCTGCTTGAGTTTTGTCCCCTCTAACGAAATCTTCAGATTCTATTACTGGAGTTTGTACCTCTTCAAAATTATATTTCTCAAAGACCTGTCTAGCAATTTCTCTGATGATTGCGAATTTCTCGCCATCTTCTCCTGTGAAATCTCTAAATCCTTTAATTGTTTCCATTTTTATTTTTGGTCAATTGGTTCATTCATTTTGCTTTCTCCAATCTTTTAACTAAAGAATCAACTTTCTTAAATATTTGTTTCATAATCTCTCTAATCCTTTCCTTATTATTTTGAGTTGTGTCCGGGATTTTCCATAGGATAATTTTTTTATTGAATCTACTAAATAGAGAAATAGGAACATCGTTTGCAACGATAACAATCAAGTCCGCTCCAACAAATTCTGCTTCGTGTAATCCCCTTGGTTTTCCTCCAGTGTTTATCCCAAACTCTTTACCAATATTAATTACATTTTCTGGAACAGAATATCCTTCGAAAACTCCAGCACTGCTTATTTTTATCTTCTTATTCCTATTTACTTTTTTAAAATATCCTTCGGCAACCCTACTTCTAAAACGATTATATTTACAAACAAAAATTATCTTCATTTTTCACCTCAAGAAAACTAAAGAATTTAACATTTATAAGTTTAAGGGAGATTGAAAACGTCGGGGATCATTCGGAAGATTGCAATAAAAATGATTCTCACTCCCAAATTTTATCAAAGATTTGTTAAATTTAGTTTTCTTTTACAGTGTAGCTTTTCTTTTTCTAAAAGAAAAACCCAAGGGCGGAAAAAGGCGCTCCTTGAATTATTGAAGCCGACCATTTTCACCATTCGTTGCACTCAGGGCGGAAAAAGGGAGTCGAACGCTTTGTGTCCGAGATTTGACGAGGATACCCGCAACGAAGTGAGGACTTAAGGGTTCGAGAAATATATACGCGATTGTCGAAGCAATCTTCGATTCTTCAACAAGGGCGGAAAAAGGGAGTCGAACCCTTGTCTTACGGACCACAACCGCACATTCTACCGTTGAACTACAACCGCCATAATAACATTCATTAAAGAAATAATTGATATAAAAAGATTCTGGTTACTAATGCGCTTGAGGACAAGACTCGTAATAGAAATCCATAGCCGCTATTTCATCATCATCAAACAGATCATCAGAACCTGCTCTAAAACACTCCCTGGAGAGTGTTGTGTGACTAATCCTATCTTCCATTTGGTCTTTCCAATGACTTCCCTTGGGAACCAAAAATTTTTCCTCTTCTTTTCCAACCTCTATTGTTCCACACGATGCACAACCTCTAATAAAACCAGTTGTAGGACGAATATCCGAAAAATATTCTCTCTCTAAAAGAGCATTGTACTCTCTTCTTGCCTGTTGAAGTACCTGTCCAAGAGCAATATCTGGAGATACTTGTTCATTTATACTTCTAGATGTTGCCAATAAACCTAAATTTTTTGCTAACTCTCGGACTTCCCCCTGACCCATTTTTTCTTGATCCAACTCTAGCTCAAAAGGTTCTCCACAAAATTCTCCCCGAGCAT
>Ga0268276_1000654_pt1 | contig 39269 bp, 43 predicted proteins | sample saktaG_4_FD_190145 | JGI IMG/M metagenome (GOLD analysis project Ga0268276, IMG submission 190145) | Saline water microbial communities from Sakinaw Lake, British Columbia, Canada - sak_2010_1_5_45m | ecosystem: Environmental > Aquatic > Non-marine Saline and Alkaline > Saline ...
ATTCATTCCAACGTTTAATTTCCTCAACAGGAAAAGGGTAAGGCAGATGGAAAAGCTCGACTCCCCTGCTCCTTAATTTTTTTCTTTCATTCTCTTTTTCCTAAGCAGCCTATGATAGCTTATTCCAAACCTGTGCGCCTCGTCGCGCGCATGCTGAAGCACCTTTAGCGCTGAAGAGGAGTGCGCAAGGCGGATGGGGAGCGCGCGCTCAGGCGAGTATATTTCCTCAAACTCCTTTGCAAGCGAGACAATTGGCACCTCAAGCTGCAGCTCTGAAAGCGCGGAAAGCGCGGCTGACAATTGCCCTGGCCCGCCGTCTATCACAATGAGGTCTGGCAGCTTGCTTTGCTCAAGCTTCAGCCTGTAGTAGCGGCGGAAAACTATTTCGCGCATGGAGGCAAAGTCATCCTGGCCCTCCACTGACCTGATTTTGAAGCGCCTGTAATTGCTTTTGGAAGGCTTGGCATTGACAAACTGCACCATGCTTCCGACAACAGAAGTGCCGAATAGGTTTGAAACGTCAAAGCACTCAATCACGCGCGGGATTGCGGAAAGCGACAGCTCATGCTGAAGCTCCACAAGCGCAGGGTCTGCAGTGCCTGATATTTCAAGCATGATGTTCTTGCGCAGCAGCTCCAGCAGCCCTTTTTTGTCCCCTCTCTCAGGCACAAAAATGGAAACAGCGCCTCCTCTCTGTTCAGCCAAATACTTCTCTAGCGCATCTTTTGACTCGGGCTCTTTCTCCAAGTAGATTCTGCGCGGAATGCCGCCTGCCTCGTAAAAGCGCGGCAGGAACTCGCCGAGTGCATCATCAGAGAGCGACGTGTCGAACTCGTATTTCTTCCTGTCGCGTATCACGCCGCCAATCTGCTTGAAGAGTTGTACGTATGTTTTCCCTTCATGTGAAAGAAGCGCGACAAAGTCTTCATTCCCCTCTCCCTCGCGCTCAAACTTCTGCCTTTCAAGAAGCGAGGAGAGCGAGTGCAAAGAGTTTCTCAGCTCCAGCGCGCGCTCAAACTGCTTTTTCTTAGCAGCCTCCTTCATTTCGCGCTCCATTCCTTCCATAACTGCTTCCAGCTTTTTGCCGCCAGACAACGCATCCTGCAGCTTCTTCACCTGCTGCATATACTGCTCTTGCGTCACCAAGCCAGCGCACACTCCTGTGCAAAAGCCCAGATGATACTGCAGGCACGGGCGCTTCTGCCCGAGGCGGCAAGTCCTTAGCTTGAAAATCTTGCGAAGCGTGGAGGCAACAAGCACGTATGCAGAGCCTGAAAGGAATGGGCCGTAGAGCTTGCCGCGCGCATTCACCTTTCCAGTCCTGTTTTTCCTCACAAGCAGCATGCGAGGGTATTCCTCGTCACTAATCAGTATGTAGGTGAATTTTTCATTGTCCTTCAGCTCAATGTTGTATTTGGGGTAGTGCTGCTTGATGAGGTTGCTTTCCAAAAGCAACGCTTCAGCTTCATTGTCAGTCACCACAAACTCCAGTGAGTGCGCGGAGGCGACCATCTGCCTTGTCCTGTCAAGCATTTCACGCGCAAAATAGGATGCCACGCGGCTTCTGATGTTTTTTGCCTTGCCAATGTAAATGGGTGTGCCTGTAGCTGACTTGAAGATGTAAACGCCTGGCGTTTGAGGCGCGGATTTGGCTATTTCTGACGGAGATGGCATGGAATTCCCTGGGTGCAAAGAAAGATATAAAGCCGGATGGTGCCGTCTAGCAAATGAATTGAGGGTTGAAAATAGAGGGAGATGGTACACCCGAGGGCTCCACCTCACCTCCCACGCTTCTTGCGAAGCTGGCTGAATTTCCAGTGAAAGTTTATATAAGCGTGGGGCTTACGCCGAAGATTCGCCATGAGGAATTCTTAGCAGGTAATATGTGCCGTTGGAAACAAGTTCGGCGCCCGCGATGCCAAGCCCGGCTGCAACCGCATAGCTGATTTCATCCGGAAGCGAAAGCACCTTCTCGCCCTTTACCGACAGCTGAGTTTCGCTGCCATCCGTGCTCCTGGTAAGCACCGCCCTTACCTTGCCTTCATCAGGCTTCAAGTAGAATGTCAGCACCCTGGCAATTATCAGCAGCCCTTTGCTGAGCATGTAATCGTGCTGCTTTTCGCTCAAGTCAATGCTGTATACCGCCACCTTAGCATCTCCGTGGCCATTTATAACGCCTTTTATCTGCATCAGCGCAGCATCAAGCGTGGTTCGCCGGGGGGCATCAATCGACTTTCTCACGGCATATTTTCTCACGAGCCCCGTAAGGGCAGCCAATGCCGCAACGTGTTCCTTGCCCAGCTTGTGGTGCCTGTTCTCGCGGATATAGCGAAGGAGCACATCATATGCAACCCAGGCCTTCCCCATTTGCATTTCTGCCCTTCCTTCGGCCTCTGGCTTGCCTTTTGATATGATAGGCAAATGCGCGTCGGTGGCGATGGTTATGGGTATCCCTGACACTTTTGGCAGCCCATGCCCGTTCGGGAACACTTGGACAGACCATTTTTCCCTTGGCGGGCTTCGAAGCACGACGCGCGGAATTGTTTTTTGCATGGCATAGCACCTGTTTTTGGCTTTCATTTTTTCCAGCCACGGCGCAGGCAAAAAGCGCCCGCGCTAGAGCATATTTTTCAGGAGGCTTTCCGACCCGCCAAGCCGAAAGAGCCAAGCCATCAGCCAAGGATGGCAAAATCAGAGCTAAGCGCATAGAAACTGCCAATATTGCGCTTAGCATCCAAATTCATCAAAATCAAGTTTACTCTGCTGCTAGGCATATAAAAAAGGAATGTTTCATTTGGGACACGCTTGCGCTATTCGCAATAAATTCCCGGCGGAAACTGCGCATTTCGTCCCTTGCTACTCGTCGTCGCCTTTCAGCTTGATGATCCAGGTGTCTGCGACCCCTGTCCCCCCAACCGCTGCGCGGTTGAAGGTCGCCTCAGCTATCCTTCATCTCCTTTCAGCCTGATAATTGCTTCCGCGATGCCATCGTCTAAAAGGCGCTATTCCTCTTCGCCTTTTAGGCGAATTATCGCCTCAGCGATATCTCCAGATGTCTCGCGCAGCGCGTTTTGCGCCTCTTCGCGTCCGCAGCCTGCGGCTTCCATCACCATCTTGATGTCATCCTCGCCAGCTTCCTGCTCCTCATGCACCTTGCCGGATATTTGGAAGGACTTCTGCCCCTTCATGTCGATTTGCACGACCTGCGGCTCGAAAACCACCAGCCTGCCGCCTTCTTTCAGCTCGATGACCACCTTGGAGGCGTCAATCTCATCAGTCTTTATGCCCATTTGCGCCATCATCTTCGCCATTCCCTTGGGGTCCATTCCAGGCATCATAAAATCACTCCTTTAGCAATAGGTTTGCTTTCACAAGCTTCACCATTTTGCTTACGATAACTTTTTCCATCTTCCTGCCGCGCGCAACGCTCTCTCCGCCCACCTTTCCTGCATACCCGTACTTCGTGAACTGGTCTTTCGGCATGGGTATCACCCTGCCAAAGTAGTTGTGCGATGGGGCTTGCCTGCTTTTGCGCTTTTTCCAGCCGGTAAGCGACATGACAAGCGAGGCCTCGCCCTCGTCGCCATGCCCGCCGCCGCCAACGCCCTCTATGTTCCACCATGAAACAACGCACGCCGTGAACTTCAATTCGTCCGCAAGCTCTTTGAGCACATGGCCTGCAATCGTGCCATCAGCGCCGTGCCCGTTCATGAAAAGCAGCCTGTCAAACCCGTTCCTCACAAGCTCGCGCGTGATGTCGCGCACCACTGCGGCAAACGTCTGAGATTTGAGCGACACCGTGCCCTTCCAGGGGCGAAGCGTGTAGCAGAATCCGTACGGGATGGGCGGCAGCACCAGCGCGCCAGTCCTTTTCGCCACCTTCTGAGCAAGCTTGAAGGGAGTTATGGTGTCAGTCCAGAGCGGCAGATGCTCCCCGTGCGCCTCCAGCGCGCCCATGGGCAGTATCACCACAGGCTTTTTCCTGCGCTTTGCAATCTTCGCAATGTCTGATGATGTGTGCTCGCCGAACAGGCATGATGCCATGGAATCACCTGAATATCCTCTCCACTGCCAGCCCGAATGCCACGTTTATCAGCAGCCCTTCCAGCAGCCACGTCAGGAGCAGCCCAAGCGGCAATGTGAAGAACATGAAGGCTATGAGGAATGCCGGGACGCTGCTGACAAAGAACAGGAAAAGCCCGAACTTGGCGCCGCTCACCGGCTTGTTCCTTGACTTGAAGTTGTTTTTCACAAGCTCGTAGGCGGCTGCGAAAATGACGCCAACTGCAAAGGCGATCGCCATCCCGATGAAATAGAATTCAGCGCCCGCAGGGCCCGCGCCCTGCGACATCATGTTGTTCCAGAACAGGAAGAATGCAGGGTCGGAAAGGTAGCCAATCGTGAACAGGGTGCCTGTCGTAAGGACCAGCTGTGCAATGGCTGCATAGACGATTGCAGCGAAAAATACCCTTCTACCCTCCAATTTCCCACCTTGCCATGGCTATGGAGAGGAAGAATAAAAAGCCTTCAGCCAGCAGGGGCAATCTCCCTGTACTTGGCAACTGCTTTCTCAGGCTCGGCATAATCCTTCAGCAAATTTGCAAGCCCGCTGTTTTTGGGCGATATTGCGGCATAGAATGCGAACAATCCGTCCAAAAGGTTGCAACCGCCCACAATCCCCTGCCTGATTTGTGCCATTTCTTCGCTTTTTTCATCCGGCTTGAATTTGGGAAGATAGGTCAGCAGGGTGCTAAGCGAGCTGCTCGCAAAATGCGCCATCTGGCCAAAAACAGGCTCGTTGCCATGCACGGCGCGTATTGTTTCCACGTCTCTTTGCAGGAGCGCGGGGGCAGCAGCCAATTTTTTCTTAAGTTCCCTGAATCTTTCCTGGCTGCCTTCACTTCCGCGCCTGAGTTCTTCCCTGATATCCATGATAACTGGCGAAATATTGCTCTTGTAAAGCGGCGCAAAAGCAAACCTGTTGAACATTGCCGCAGCTTTCGCTCCCTTCACAGTTGCAGCATCTGCAACTTGGGAGTCACTGCACAACTGCTTTGCAGTATGCTTCATGTGTTCCGGGGGCCTTGCAAAGGCACCTTCCCCATTCTTTATTTGCGGGGCTATCCTCTTTTTAATCATGTTGCCAATTATGTAATTAGGTGTTTATAAATCTGCCTGTCCGGGCGTGCCAGGCTCCGAGAGCAGCCACTGGCTCTTACATGGAATCAGGAGGTCAAACCAGAAATCCTGTTCGCTTGTTTTGTCCCTTGGCCTTATGGCACAGCCCGTCAATTCTGCTTTTTCCTGAAGTTTTCTCAATTTCACCTTATCAGGCAATCCGCGGTCGTTCATATAATTTTCCGGCTCGCTGCAATATGCTTTCAGGACAAGACGGCTCCCCTCAAACATTTGGCTGCCAAACTCTACCTTGCCCACACCCATATGGCTCCTTGCATAAATCAACATCCATCCAAGCTGCCTCATCTGCACGCGGTTCAAGTCAGGCTTTCTTTCACTGCAAAGGGCATAGGCAGCGCTGTTGATGCTTATCTCGGTTCTGTTCGCCAGCGCCCCAATCCAATCGCCATTAATATCTGGCGCGTCCGCATTCAGGAACTCCAGGTGCACAAGCATGGTGGAGCATCCAAGGGACGCACCAAAAATTGACACCGGCATCGCCGAAATGTCACAAACAATGCCTGCATTATATGCGCTTGCCTTTATGTTTTCAATGGCCGCAGCCAAGCTTTGATTTTCTATTGCAACTTTGGCATCAATCAGCAAGGAATCCCTGCCCCAAAGCTGAATTGCCGGCCGGGCAATTTCCTTATTCGCTTTCTCAATTTTTTCTGCGCTGCCTATTGCCATCAGGATTTCCAGAAGGGCAGCCTTAAGCTTCGCAGGCTCAATCTCAAACTTCCCTCCAAGGAAAGCCTTCTCATCAGCGCTCCATTTTTCGAATATGCCGCTTTTGTCACCCTTAAAATCAGGCCACCTGGCCGTGTTCCTTATAACATCAGAACCAAAAGCATTTTTTGCAATTTCGCATATTTCCTTTCCCGGCAATTTTCCAGCTAGGTTCAGTTGGATGTCCCTAAATTTGCGCCTTGGCCCATACCCGCCATGTTTTTCTTGGTTGCGAATAACTGCCATGCCTGCCATTCTTGCACCGTTGTTTTTCCTGCCTAGAACTGTTTAAAAATGTATGCAGAGGTGGAAAAACGTGCTTACCTGACTTTGCCCTCGGCAAGCTTTTCCGTCTTCAAAGGCGCGCCATTCACAAGCAGCTTTTTCCCGTCAAGAAGCGCGAAATGATCTTTCACCTCAAACTTCACGGTGAGGAACTGGTCAATCGTTATTTCCCCTGCCTCTTTTGCAGCCTCGCCTTCCGGAGTTGCCTTGTCGCCAGGCTTTGCCCCCACGGGCGAAAGCACTTCCAGCTTGCCATCTTTTTCCGCGGCAAGCAGCATGCCTTGCGATTCAATGCCGCGCAGCACTGCGGGCTTGAGGTTCTTCACGATTACAACAAGCCTGCCAAGCAGCTCTTCCTCCTTGTAGTAAGGCACCACGCCGGACACGATTTGCCTTTCGCCATCGCCCATCTGAACGGTTTCAATGTAAAGCTTCTCTGCATTTGGGTGTCTTTTGACGGCCGTTATCTTGCCCACTTCCAAGTCAAGCGCAACTTCCTGCTTCTTCTCACCTGGCTTTTCCTTCTCAATTTTTTTGAAAAGAATCTCGGGCTTGCCAAGCTTGTGCCCCGCAGGCAGCGACAGCTTGCCAATGTCATCCCACTTCTTCGGTGGCACGTCCAGCTGCTTGAAAATTGCTGCGCTGGCATTGGGGATGAACGGCTCAAGCGCGATTGCCAGGTCTTTTACCTGGTGCAGAAGCACGTAAATGGACGATGCGCACTTTTCCCTGTTCTCCTTTGCGCTTTTCCAAGGCTCGCTTTTCTGGAAGTATGCGTTTGCCTCCTTGCCGCAGTGCATTGCCAAATGCAGCGCGTCTTTCAGCTGCACATTGTCAAGAAGCGCGGCAATCTCTGCAAACTTTTCATTCTGCCCTTCAATGAATGCCTTGCCCTCATCATCAGGCGCAGAATCAGGCACCTTGCCCTCAAACTCGCGAGAAGCGAAAACCAATGTCCTGTTCACGAGATTTCCGATATTGGCAAGCAATTCGTTGTTGTTTGTTTCCACCAGCGTTTTTTCTGAAAAGTCCCCATCCTCAAAAGTGGGCACTGCGGAAAGAAGGCAGTATCTCAGCGGGTCAATGCCGTATTTTTCAATGAGCACATTCGGGTCAACGATATTCCCCAATGACTTTGACATCTTCTGCCCTTCCACCGTGATGTAGCCGTGGACGAAAACCATTTTTGGGAGCGGCAGGCCTGCGGACAGGAGCATTGCAGGCCAGTAGACTGCGTGGAAGCGCAATATTCCCTTGCCTATCACGTGCGCGTCTGCCGGCCAGTATTTCTCGAACGTTTTTTCATCAGTGCCATAGCCAATGCCGGTAATGTAAGTGCCAAGCGCATCAAACCAAACATACTCTATCTGCTCAGGGTTCCCTGGAACAGGCACGCCCCAGCCCTTTGCCCGAGCAACAGAGCGCGAGATGGAAAAGTCCTTCAGCCCGCCGCGCACAAAGCTAAGCACTTCATTCTTGCGCGTTTCAGGGACTATTTTGAGTTCATCTGTTTCAATCAGCCTTTCAAGCTCTTGCTGGTACTTTGACAGCCTGAAAAAATAGTTCTCCTCCTCCACTTCCTCAGGCTTGCTCTTGTGCTCAGGGCATTCCCCGCCAGGAAGCTCGTCAGGCTCGTAGAAAGCCTCGCAGCCCACGCAGTAAAGCCCGCGGTACTTTTTCTTGTAAACATCCCCCTTCTTGCTGCAAAGCTCCCAAAGCCCCTGCACTCCTGGCCAGTGCTTCACCTTGTCCGACGTCCTCTGAAAGCTTGTGTAGGTCAGCCCAACTTTGCGCGCGATTTCCCTGAACAGGGTGGAATTCCTGTTGCAAAGCTCCTCCACGGTTATCCCGAGCTTTTCCGCAGCCTGGACGTTTTTCAGGCTGTTCTCGTCCGCGCCTGTCACCAGCGCTACATCCCTGCCGCGCAGCCTTTGGTAGCGCGCAATGGCATCAGTCTGGATGAACTCCAGCACATGCCCTAGGTGCGGCGCAGCATTCACATAGGGGATTGCGGTTGTAATGTAGAATTTTTCCAGATGAACCTACCTCGAAGTATGGTTAGAAATAGGCGTGAATAAAACACTATCGCAAACCGGCGGAATATGCGGGTTTGCGGGATAGCAGTCGGGCCAGCTTGCGAGACCGCTATATCGCCGCCCCGGCGTCAGGCTGCAGAAGGGGGCTTTTTCGTTTCCGGGCGGTAAGGTTCCATGTCGCGGAAGCTTATGCCTTTGCCAAATAACGCCTCAGTCATATTCCTTGTAGCGGCCGGTTCTGGCGTTTCCTCTTTGGGAGCTTCCTGCTTTTCAGCCTCAGGTGCTTCCTGCTTTTCCACCGTTGCAGCCGGCTTGCTTTCAGCTGGCACAGGCTGCTTCTCAGCAGGCGTTTCCTGATTTTCCGCCGCTTTCTCAGGCTCTTTTTCCGCAGGCTCAGCCGACTTCCTTTCAGCCTTAGGCTCGGCGTTGAAAAGCACAAGCTCGTACTTGTTCGGGAACAGCGAGCCGTCAACCGCCAAGCCCGCTTTCCTGTGGGCTGCGTTTATGCACTTGCCCAAGAATGCCTGCGGAGTCTTTCCCTCGCCCTTCGCGTGCTTGACAAGGTCGCTTTCCTTTATGGAGCACACTATTTCGACATACGTGTCTGCAAGCAAGCGTTTGCCTGTCGAGCGGAATTTTTCAAACACCACGGTGATGCCAAATTTTTCAAGGAACCCCGCTTCCCCATTGCAGCCTATGGACGGGATTTCGGGGACAGCTTCCCCCTTGAGCGCAAGCCAGGAGTTGTCAAGCTTGTCAAGCGGCTTTACGTTCCTCATTTCCAGCCCCTTAAGCGCGTTCAGTTCCTGCGCAAGCCTCTCCAGGAATCTGGTTTTCACCACGTTCCCATACCAGTTTTTCACTGCAAGCTCTTTTCTCCCTGCATAAATCACTGAAACATAAATGATGTTGTTGCCAATGTGCTTCATGGCCCACTTTGAATCCACGCCCTTTTTTGCCACAAACAGGGCTTTCCCCTGGTTTTCCCTGAGCGTGGCATCATCGTCTATCTTCGTAGCTCCCATTCCAGTGCCATTGCGCATCTCGACATGCTGCCACGCGGTCACCTTGCCGTATGTGTTGTAATGAAGCTTCCCTATAGTCGCCACGCACAGTCTCTTGACGTTCCTGAACAGGCCAAGCTTGGGTATCCTGCCCTTTTTCACATCTTCCCGGTATGGCGTGGCGTTCTTGACGCCCTGCCTTGTTTCCCTTAAGAAGGTGCCTGCCAACAAGTCCCCGGCGGTGTTCCACTTTTTCGGGGTTTTCGAAGCTCCATTGCCTTGCTTGCCATTTTCAGCGGCAGGCCCACCCTCCACAAGCGGCTCGGGATCCTTGTCCATAAGCCCAAAAAATTTCCTGAGGCTAGCCTGTGTTCCCTTCAGCCATTTCCTCTTATTTTCATACTTCTCAGGCTCAAGCCCCACAATCCCCTTCCCGCTGAAAAGCGCTCCATAGCCTGTCCTGCCTTTATTGATGCCGTTCGTCGGGTTAAACTGGTGCACGCGCCTGCTCCTGCTCAAGTCATGCTTTATTATTGGCATAGCCTTTTTCCTGATTAGAAACCTATTTAAACATACTCTTTACCACATTTAATTTCCAAATGCAAACGCCCCAAAACACGAATAAGGCTCGCCTGAATAAAGCGCTGGGAATTCTGAATAATGCAGGAACTCGAACTTCCAGCCTTCATATATGCCGACGTTTATCCCCCTCCACATGGGCCAGGAGAACACTCCCTTTTCCATGTTTACAATGTCTTTCGGGTTTTGCAGCATGGCATCCATTGCGTCAATCGCCTCGATTTCCCTCTTGAAAGCCTCAAGCTTCTCCTCAATGCCCTCCGGGCCTTTTTTGAGCATTTGGCTTTCCAGCCCGCGGTACCTATCCACAAGCTCGCTCCTTTTCGACCAAAGAGTCACCCTTGCCATGCCTATCATATCTGCAACCCTGAAGTTGGTGAATTCAATTTCGCCAAACAGGTAGGTGGTGGGCTCAAGGATGTGCGAAATGCCGCTGCCGTTGAGCAGCGCGACAATGACATGACCCGGCGCTTCCGGCGCAGTGGAGTAATAGCCATAGCCAAACGCAATGTCAAGCCCCACTCCCTTGCAAAAGCCTGCCAGCAATATCCCCGAGTGCGAGCAGCCTGCCACGCCGCCAGAGAGCGCCCTTGCAAGGTTCCTCACGTTTTCATCGTACTTGATTTTCCCGTCGTTCATTGCAATCCTGAATGCCACTGCGGCATTTGCAAGCTTTTCCTCCGGCAAAAGCTCCCCGTTGCCTGCCAGCGCGGCATAGGCATCCAGGAAGCACGACTGCAGTTTTGCGTACTTGCCAAATGCCCTTCTTGCAACAGCAAGCACTGTAAGGTCGCTTGCCCCGCGCTCCCCTGAGATTCTGCAAAGGTCGAACAATATGCACTGGCCTGGCAAGGTTTGCATGAGTGCCTCAATTCCCGGCACTGATGCCACAACTGCGTCTTTCATGAGAAATTCCTGCATCCTCTGCCTTTCCTTCCCGGTCGCAGTGGAAATTCTATGAATTTCCACTTCTGAAAAATTTCCGCTGAAATTTTTCATCGCGCCTTTCAGGTGCGCCAAAGCCGGTGCTGATGCTGAGGGCTGGAAAAACTTGGAAACTGCCGCTGGCTGCCATCTGCGCGCGCTTGGCATTGCTTTTGTTCCCTCTGCAAGCGGCAAAAGCAGCATGCCTGCAGCGAGGAGGGTGAGATGGAGTTTTTTCATTGTGGTAAATTCTATATTGAAGGTTTTTAAGCACTTGCAATCAGGAAAGGCAGCATGCGACTTCAAACGCTGCAGCCTGCCAGCAAGGAAAGATGCGTCGCCATGATGAAGACCTATCTCGAGCACATTGCGCGCAACTCATCCAAGCTCGGGATTCCATGCGGCGGGCTTGAGCTTTTGCAAAACAGGCTCTTCTCGGCTTCAGCAGGGTGCTTTCCTGGGTGGAAGGAACCTTCAGTCTTCATTTCCTTTAACATGAGCAAAAGCGACACGCGCAGATTCGTCCACAACCCAGGCGAGGACGAGATGTCCCAGGTGACGCAGGGACGGGCAGCAATGCTCGACACCACTTTCGTTGTGCTGGCGTCGACAAGCAAAAGGGAAGTCAAGCTAGCTGCAGGCAAATATGCGGAATGGATACTCCGTGCCTGCGGCGTTTTGCCGGAATTGGCGCAAGGGGAGAACATAATAGTCGAGGATGGCTTTGCAGGAATAAAGGAGACGCGCGCGCAGAAGTCTGTGGTGCTTTTCACCAAAGTCATCACTTTCCCCCAATAGCCCGCATGACCGGCACGCCGGCTGGGAAAGCTATTTATATCATTTCCTGTCCTAAGGCTCTCCCGAGTGGTTCGGGCAGGCGTGTGGGCCTATGCCATCAGATATAGACATATCATCTTACGTGGAGAAGTTTGAATCCTTCTATTCAGATGCGCTGCGCGAGAAAATAAACCAGCTGCTTACCGAGTACCCTGTGCAAAAAAGCCTTGTTGTGGACTATGAGGACCTGGAGAAATACGACCGCGAGCTTGCAGACCTGCTGGTCAAGCAGCCAGACACGCTCATCAATGCGGCAGAGCTTGCACTCGTGCAATCGCAGGAAGTCGCTTTCAAGACCTCGCACCAGGATGCGGCGTTCGAGCCGCACGTGCGCTTTTTCAACCTGCCCGACGCGGGGCTTCTCATCCAGGACATCGGCTCGAGAAACATCCGCGAGCTCATCTCTGTAAAGGGCGTGGTGACCAAGCGGGGGCCCATATTGCACAAGGTAAAAGTGGCTGTCTACAAGTGCCAGATGTGCGATGCCACCACCAAGGTGCCCACGACCAAGCACTCGGTGGTGCCCCAGGTGTGCTCGGAATGCAAGCGCCGCGCGCTCAAGCTTGAGGAGGAAGACTCATACTTCGTGGATGTGCAAAAAGCCGAGGCGCAGGAGCTTCTTGAAAGGCTTACAGGCGGCTCGCCTGCCGCCACCATCACGCTTTGGATGGAGGACGACTTGGTGAACAGGGTGACTCCCGGCGACACCATTGAGATAACCGGCGTGATGAGGCTCATCCCGCCCTCAAAGCCGCGCTCAGGCGCAGGCGAAGGCACGCAGATATACACGCGCTACATCGACGTTGTCTATGCGAAAAAAACGCAGAAGGACTTTGAGGAAATAGAGACTACCAAAGAGGACGAGGAGCGCATACGCGAGCTTGCAACCGACCCTAAAATATACGACAAGATGTATGCCTCGGTGGCGCAAGGAATCTACGGCCACAACGAGGTGAAAGAAGCGCTCACGCTGCAGCTTTTCGGCGGCACCAAGGACAAGTTCATCCCGGGCGGCGCGCCCATCAGGAACGACATACACATCCTTCTTATCGGCGACCCAGGCACTGCCAAAACCCGTTTCCTGCAGTATGTGAAAGACCTGGCGCCAAAAGGCATATTCGTGTCAGGCAAGTCGGTGACTGGCGTGGGATTGACTGCGTCTGCCGAGAAGGACGACTTGGGCGACGGCGGCTGGACTCTGAAAGCCGGCGCATTGGTCATTGCATCAGGCGGCATTGCGTCTGTTGACGAGTTTGACAAGATAGACGAGGGCGAGCGGGCTGCAATGCACGAGGTAATGGAGAGCCAAAGTTACCACCCATCAACAAAGCTGATGCTTGCGGACGGCAGGGAAGTGATGATGGGCGGGTTTGTGGAGGGGCTGCTTTCGCAAAACCGCAGCAGGGTGAAAATCGGCAAGGACTGCCTCGTGCTTGACAGCGGATTGGAAGGCATCAATGTGCTTACAAGCGATTTTGAAAGAATATATCCAATCAACATATCCCAAGTCAGCAAGCACAAGGCACCGGGGCATTTCATAAAAGTCACGCTGCAGAACGGGCGCACCCTTATTGTTACCCCTGAACATCCATTCTGGGCATTGGATGGAAGCGATATTTCCACCAAGCCAGCATCCGAGCTTAAGTGCCGCGACTTTACCACCATTCCTTCACGGCTCCCGATTTGCCCGCCAGCTAATACCTCTGCAGACCTGCACCTTTTCAAGTTTCTCGGCTACCACATAAGCGATGGCGGCTATGAGCTCAACCGCGGAAAAAAGAACGGAATAAACTTCTGGAACAAGGACGAAGACATAATCGAGGACTATCTGGGCGCGGCAGAGCCAATCTTCCACTCGCATTTCTCTCTTTCCACTGACTCGCGGACAGGCGTAGGGGCTGCAAGGCTCACATCCATGGATGCAGTGGAAACCGTCATGGGCATTGGCCCATTGCTGATGGAAAAGGGCAGCAAAAAGGCTTTGCCTGAGCACCTTATGGCTGCCAATGACGAATGCGCCCGGGAATTCCTCAGCGCCATCTTCGAAGGTGACGGGAGCATCAGCAACAACGGGACGCTGAGCCTTGCCTGCGGGAACCTGCGCCTTGCAGAGCAGGTGCAAACGCTGCTGCTGCGCTTCGGAGTGGAAGCGCATATCATCAGGGATAGCAATGTATTCAGGCTTTACTCAACGGGTGAAGGCAACTTGCTGCGCTTCTCGTCCAAAGTCGGCTTTGTATCGAAAAGAAAACAGAAAAAACTTGAGGGCTGCATCAGGGCAAAGGCAAAGGGCAAAGCCAGCCGCAGATTTTCCTATTCCGAGTCCGTGCCGGTGCAGGGCAAGACGCTTCTTTCCTTTGCTGCCAAGCTGAAGCTTGCAGGCACGCGCGTGTTTGGGTGTGTTGTAAGCCCGTCCCAGCCCGCATTCTCCCGCCCGATGTTCACGAAAGCGCTTGCTGCGATGCGGCAGAGGCTGGAAAATATCAAGGATTTCCACCTCCAAATAAGCCATCTAAGCATCAGGAAACTTGCTGCCAACAGGAAAAAGCTTGGAATTTCACAAGCCGACATAGGCGGTGCAATGCAGCGCTCCCTTGTCGGCTATTGGGAAAGGCATGCTGTGATGGAAGGGCGCTATAAGGAAAAGCTGGGGAAATGCTGCTCGCGCATCCTCGCTTGCGAACCTGAACTTGAGCGGCTGGAAAAATTGCTCAATTCCGAAATTCGCTTCTGCAGGATAAAGTCAGTTGAAACAGTGAAAAATGACGGGGTGGAATGGGTTTACGATGTTGGCGCCGGCCCGACAAAGGCATTCATATCCGAGTGTGCCCTTCTGCATAATACGGTCTCGGTGGCAAAGGCAGGCATTGTCGCGCAATTCAGGGCAAAAACCTCGATTCTTGCGGCTGCAAACCCCAAGTTCGGAAGATTCGACCCCAACCAGCTCCCAGGCAAGCAATTCGACATCCCGCCCACCATCCTGTCCCGCTTTGACCTCATCTTCCCGGTTATCGACGTCATGGATGAAGTGAAGGACGCCGCGCTTGCGGATTTCATGCTGAAAACGCACGCAGCAGGCTCAGAAGCTGCCGACAAGGCAGAAGTGGACCCGAACGTCCTCCCAAAGGCGTTCATGCGCAAGTACATCTCCTATGCGCGCCAGCATTTCCGCCCGCGCCTCACCGACACGGCAATGAAAAAAATAAAGGATTACTATGTTGAGCTGCGCAAAAAGGGCAAGGCGGATGGCGCAGTGCCCATCACGCCAAGGCAGATTGAGGGGCTTGTCCGCCTGTCAGAGGCATCTGCAAAACTCAGGCTTTCAGACACGGTGGATGATTCTGACGCCGAGCGTGCCATAAGGCTTACCGAGTACGTGCTTGAGAAGGTGAGCCGCGACAGGGAGACTGGCAAGCTTGACATTGACATCATTGCAACTGGCAGGCCAAAGAGCCAGGTGGACAAGATAACCGCCATAATGGCAATTGCAGCGCGCATACAGGCGCAGCTTGGCGCAATAGAGGTCGCGCGTTTGGTCGCGCAGGCAACCGACGAGGGAATCACGGATGAAATGACTATTCGCCGCATGATAGACGACCTGATTTACAAAGGCGAGCTGTACAAAATCAAGCCAGGATTCGTCAAAATCGTGAACCAGGTTGGCTGAGAGGGCCTGGCTTTTTCTTTAGGTGGTCTTTCAATAAAATATATGTTTATATACCTTTTGCAACCAAATACACATGTGAAGGTATGAAAGTCAGAACTATCAACAACCCCCATTGCCAGCGCGTGAAAATTGTGCTGAATGAATTCTTTGCCCAGCACCCGCTGAGGAGGGAGGATTTCCAGAAGCTTGACCTCCTAGAAAAGTCGCATCCAGGGACTGCCAAGACAATAAGATGGGTGCTCAGACCCCATCTCAAACCCGACCGCAACGGGAATTTTGGAAAGCATGAACTGGTGGACACCGCGCGCTTCATCGTTTACACCAAGCTGGCAAATGCCATAGAAAATGTCGGCGGCACGGGAAGGTTCCAGATGGAGTTTGTCATCCCTGGCAACCCGCCGGTGCCTGTGCGCTTTGAGAGGCACGGCAACCTAGTGGCAATCGCCAACCTGAGAATCATGCCTGATCACGAGCTCATAAAAATAGATTTCCCAGCGTTCCGGATGGAATTGCCTGCCAAGGCAAAATACACCGCGAACCTTCCATCTGAGGTTGGCTTGTTTGTTTCAGACAGGAACTGCAGCGTTTTAGAATTGAACAGGCTGCTTAGGAACATGGATGTTGCCGAGTTCCTGCAGCAAGCGGCCAAATACGCCTACGAGGCTCATTCAAGCGAATCGGCAAAAAACCCTGACAATGGCGGGAAAAAGTTCGAGCTATATGCTCACAGCAAGAGCACAATCTATATTGTCAGGCTGGACGGCCCGCAGAACATGCATCCCTGCGCGTTCGTGCTTAAGAGAATGGAATTCCCGCTGGACGAACTGGCAAAGCGATTTACTGAGCTTATGGCTGCCACACACAAGATTGTGAAGGACAGCGTGCAGTGACCTGGCAAACCGTTTTAAATCCATTTATTCCAATAGCCTAATCGTCTTCTGACAGTTTAGCTTGGGGTGGAATAATGAAAATAGGAAACGTTCTCTCAGCCAAAGGTCTTGCATTCGTGATGCTGTTCTCGCTGCTTGTATTGGCAGCTGACAGCATAAACTTCTCATCAATACTTGGCGCGGCTGCAAACCAATCATTCACCCTGTTCCAGTTCATAGGGCCTGTCGCCGGAGGCTTCCTGGGCGCTGGCGTTGGCGCGCTTTCCGTGCTGCTTGCAGAGGTGGTGTCGTTCTTCTGGCTTGGCAAGGAGCTGAACCCCATAAACATCCTTCGCTTCACCCCGATGCTTTTCGCAGCCATTTACTTCGCAAAGTATGCACGAGGCAAGTTCGCAGGCGCAGCAGTCTCCCTTGTGTGCATGGCGGCCTTCATAGCGCACCCAATAGGTGCACAGGCATGGATTTACTCGCTTTACTGGCTCATACCCGCAATCGCGCTCGCACTGCCCTCGCACCTGTTCCTGCGCTCATTAGGCAGCACATTCACCGCGCACTCGATTGGCAGCGTGATTTGGCTCTATGCGTTCCCTTCCACTGCAGCCTTCTGGCTCGCGCTCATACCAGTAGTGGCATTCGAGCGCTTCCTATTCGCCAGCGGCATCTCAATCTCGTACGTGGCGCTCAACGCGCTCTTTGCGCGAGTGGAAGCGATTGCAAAATCAGGCTTTGTCTTCGTGGACCAGCGCTATGCGCTGGTGAGTGCCAAGATGCGCTGATTATTTTTTCCTTTATTTTCTTTTCAGGATTAGCTTCAGCTTTCTCAGCGGCAGCCCCACCACTGTCTCGCGCTCGCCCTTCACGCTTGCCACAAGCTTCTTTCCCTTGCCAGACACGTCGTAGCTTCCCGCGCGCCCTTTCCACTCTCCCGTCTTCATGTACCATTCCAGCATGCGCGGAGTGATTTTTTTCATCCTCACTGCCGCGCGCACAAGATATTTCACGCATTTGCCATCAGGGAAAACAACTGCCACGCCTGTTATCACATAGTGCGTCCTGCCGGCCAGCGCAAGCAAAATGGCGCGTGCAGAGCGCGCATTGTCCGTCTTCCTGCAGTTCATCTTGCCAAGATAAGCAATCGTGTCAGCGCCTATGACAATTGCGCGCGGGCGTTTTTTCGCAACAGACTGCGCTTTTGCCTCGGCAAGCCTTACGCACGCAGCCGCAAAGCCCTCCCCGCGCTTCATCCTTTCGTTAATGCGCGCAGGTGCAACGGAAAACCTCCTCACAAGGCGCTCCATCAGCCTTTTCCTTCTCGGAGATGCAGAAGCAAGGACAATGCTCGAAGACGAACATTGTCCGCAGCCGCGGCAGTCCGCGGCTCCAAGGATTACGTCCATAGACGTATCCTTACTGCCAACTTTTTTAAACACTACCCACAAAAAAGAACAATCTGCAACCAAGGGGTGGGATAATGCCTGCAAATCAAAAAATAGTGATTGTAAGCGGCGCGCCAGGCTGCGAGCGGGCAGCCGCAGTGGTCAAACAGCTGGAAAAGAACTTCGAAGGCAAAGAAAGCAGGGTCAATATATTTTCCTTCCTGTCTCTCCTGAATGAAAGCAAGATTTCCGGCGAAAAATTCATGGACGTGCTGCGCAAGCGTGCAAAAGGCAAACAAGTGGACCTGTTCTTGAACTTTCGCATAATCAACCACCTGAATCTTCAGGTGACTTACACGGGCGAACGGAATGTGGCGGTGGTGTTTAAAGAGGCGGCTATTGCGACTATAAAGGGCGAATACGAATTCTCGCTGCCGGGCAGCTCCATCGGGCCTATGCAACAAGTGGGCGCAGACCAGTTCCCGGAAATCACCGCGCTTCTCGGCTCGTCCTACCCCATCATAAACGTGGAGCTGGGCAAGCACGTGTGCGGCGGAGTGACAACCGACCGCACACCGAAATACATGGCAGACATAATCGCAAGCGGCATAAACGGCGTGCTTTGCTAAGCGGGGCGCAGCATGAAAGAAAAAATCCTGCTCATAATCCCTGCCTTCAACGAGGAATTCATCATTGGCAAGTCCCTTGAGGTTGCGCTCGAATGCAAGCGGTTGGGCATTGTGGACGATTTCATCCTGCTGAACGACCGCTCGGAAGACCACACTGTGGAAGTGGCGCGCAAGAGCGGCGCAATAGTGAAAAACTCTTTTTTTCGCAGGCATGGCAAGGGCGAGTGCTTTCTCACTGCGCTTGCGCATTGCCTCAAAAAACGCGCCACTATACTGGCAATGATGGACGCTGACATCACGCAGGCAACCCCTCAACAAATAATGGCAATGATTGGCGAGCTCAAGGCAAACCCTGCGGTGAAAATGGCAGTGCACCCTGTGAACGAAGGCTACCTCTCCCAGGGCGAGCACGACACCGGGCAGAAACTGTCAGGCGCACGCGCAATACAGGTTGGCACTGCGCTGCGATTGCTGCTTGACAAGGATTTTGCCAAAGCATGCATGGGCTTTGGGCTTGAGGTTACCCTGAATTGGTGGATTCCGCAGCTATATGGAAAAAACTCCGTGGTTTTCATGCCTGAGGGCAGGCACGAGCCCATTATCATGCAAAAGCACTTGAGAAGGCCGGAGGTTTTCATGCGCGAGAACAGGGACATATCCAGGGCGGCAGTCATAATTGCGCAAAGGCGCCAAAAAATGGCGCGCACGGCAAGCAGGGCATGATGCTCGCAAGCGTTATAAGCTTCATCCGAGTTTTACCAACGGTGTTCCCATGGTTTTCGGGGCAGACGAAGGCAAAATAGAAATCACGCTCGGTCCCACCACTTATGAGCCGCGCGAGACACTTCACGGCAAGGCAGTGCTCCGCCTTCCAAAGGCAGTTTTGGCGCGCAGCCTCACAATCGAATTCTATGGCGAAATCGAGCGCGGCAACAAGTATGAGCGTGTTTACCGTGTGGAGCAGAAGCTGGGCGGGGAGCGCGAATACAAGGACGGCGAGGCTTTTGATTTTTCGCTCACCATGCCTGAGCTTGCAAAGCCCCCTGAGGCGCAAGGCACTTTTGGTGCAATACACGACATGTTCGTGCCCAAGCCCAAGAACTGGTATGTGCACGCGCAGCTGGACATTCCCCTGGCAACCGACATCAACTCGCGCATCTCGGTTTACATGCGGCGCTAGCCGGCAACCCCTGCCTAGACTATATTTTTATTCACTTCCCCACATAATAGCATCATGGGGATGCCGCTTCTTTCTCACGCTCCTGACAAGAACAGGCTTGCCAACATTGCAGAGCATTGCCAAAATAGGAAAATAGGCCCCATCTTCGTGTCCCCCTTCTTCAGGAATTTGGCAAAAGACAGGAAAATGGAGGAATTCAACTGCAGGATGGCATGCTTTTACCAGGCGCTTCTCATCAACGACGTAAAGCCCCTGTTCGTGACCAAATGCGACAGCGAGCGGCGCTTCATTGCAGACTACCTGGATGCAAACGGCAGCATATCATGGTCATTATTCATCTTGCTTGACAAGAACCAAACTCCCCACCTAAGCTCCCTTGCGCTTGCAACCGGGGTGGATAGGGCAAACGGGATAAACTATAACCGCGGCATAGTGAAGAAAGCATACTACTATTTTTCCGGCCATGATTGCTTCCTGCTTGCCGGAAAAAGAGACTCGGTGGAAATTGTGCTGCCCGGGCTTGAAAGCTACCTTGCGCGGACAGGCATGGTGAATAAGGAGATCTGGGCAGAGGAATACCTGGTCTACCCGCCGCAAGGCAGGTGAGCCGCCAAATATCCCCTTTTTATTGTGTTGTAAATTGCATGCGCAATTTCCAATAGCTAAAAAAGCTGTCTGCACCTTTTTATTGCTTCCATCTGATTATGGGCGGCATGGACGAGCAGGATGCTGCCCGGCTGCCGGAGTTTATCGAAAAGGTCTCAGAGCCCTTTCAGATAATCATTGTTCTTGCCATGCTTGCCTTTGCCGTTGCCTCTTTTCTCATTTTCGCCGGCCTTTTCGGGGTTACAACGCTGGTGTTCTCCGCAACCGGCAGCCCCGCAATTCTCCTCGAGGGCATTGTGATGCCCTGCGTTGTTTTTTTCGTGACGTTTGCCATCCTTGGCTATTGCCTCATCAGGCTGCTGATTGGCCGCAACATGCTTGTGAAGCTTGAAAAGCTCTCATACGTGTTTGGCGAGCAGATAAACGGTACAGTGACTATCAACCGCAACATGAGCAAGCAGGCGCGCTCGCTCAAAATCATTTTCTACGGCCTGCAAAGGCAAGGCAAGCACAACAGATATGTTTGCAAAAAAGAAACCCTTCTTTCAGGCGCGCGCACATTCAGGAAAGGCGAGACAATTCCGTTCTTAATCAGCATCCCTGGCGAAGTGAAAAACTACATCGGCGCAAACGACCCGCTAAAAGATAACAGGTATCTGGGCGTGGCGCTCAGGCTCACGCCCTACATCCCCTCATGGTACGTCGAGGCAAAGCTTGACTTGCCAAACGAAGTGGACATGTCAAAGGCGGTGATGATAAGGATAACGCCAGTTGGGCAGCCTATTCCGCCTTCTTCATCTTCCTGATTTCCTTCTCTGCCCTCCTCAAAAGCTCTTTTGGCACGCCGCTTGCCGGCTCTTCCAGGCACCTGCCGCCAAACCCGCCGTTGTTGCTTGGGCAGCCCCTGTTGCTGCAGCTAAGGTAAACAGCCCATTCATCTATGCACCCGCGGATTTCAATGCCGTTCTCCCTTCTTGCAGGGCCAAAATAAGGATCGCCAAACTTATGTTCGCCTGCAAAATCTCGGATATGGATTTTCATGAACGCGCGCTTAACCGCTGCCATCATGAGCCTCGGCGCCCACCTCTGCCTGCTGCCATTTAGAGGACATCCATTCTGATGTTTCATGCACTTACTCTATTTGCAACAGTTTAAAAAAGGCAGGGCAAGGCAAAAGCAGCTCACTGCCCATTCAGGTGTTTCTTGACGGTGGCCACAATGCCCTTGAGAAGCTCCAGGAATTTCTCGTCAGGCAGCACCCGTTCAAGGTAGCCCGCGATGAACCCGTATCTGCCGGCTTTTTTGTCATATTCGCTCGAGCCGCCTTCAACAATGCACACCATCCTTGCAAGGTTCCTGGCGTGGAATTTTGAATAGTTGGGGTCATTCACCAGATGCTCGTGTATGGGAATGTGTTGGTTTTCAGGCCCGTAGTTGCACGGCCTTGAGTACGCAATGCAGTCATCTATGAACTTCAGGAATATCTCAATCATGGCATACGGGCGCACGCCCTCAGCAATGAGGGGCCCGCTTGTCCCGCGGATTGTCATGTATGAGCATATCATGGGGCAGGAAAGAAGGTCTCCAAGAATTGTGTCGTTCTTCCAAGTCCCGTTGAATGTGGTGCCGTCCCACGTCGTCACATCCTCTGTTTTCACCTGTATCGGGAAAACCGCCGACTCCACCTCGCCGCTGTCCCTGAAATAGATGAAAATCGGGGTGGGGCCGGTGCGCTGGCAGAGTATGTTGAAGTAATCAACCACGCTTTTCAGGTCTCCATCCTTCTTGCCCCACATTGCCTTCTGGAGCTTTGCAAGCTCGGTGAAAAGCTCGCGGCTAGGGTCAATGAAAAGCAAGGTGCTCATGTCAAACGAAGCCTGCGGAGGCACGTCCGCGCCCTTCTTGGGAAAAACCAGCTCCTTGCTCGGAGCAAGCAGCTCGCCCCTGCCCATTTCCCACCCGGATGTGTCAGGCCAGCCGTCAAACCCGCCCACCAGGCGTATGTTCGGGTGCATGAGCTCCGAAATCTCGCGTGCATGCTCGACAAAAACCTTGCGAATTACCGGCAGCCTGTCCTCGCGCTTCACGCCACAAGTGGTCCTTGGGAAACCGCCGTTCCGGTTCCAGATCCTGTCGCGCTTCTTCAAAAAAAGAGGCACTTCATTTGAACTGATGATTTTTTTCCGGGAAATGGGGGCAATATTAGCCTTGTACATACCACACCTTGCTGCCGATTCGTTATTCCACCGCTTGAACTGTGCTAAATTATCATCCGAACTCTTTTTATAACAATGTATAACACTACCTCGCATTCAATGCACATTTCCATCAAGCGCGCAAAACAACAAGCACTTTGCGCCCGCGCGCCTTTTTGGCAGGAAAAAAGCGCATAAGAAATAGTCTGCTAGCAAAACTAACAATCTTTTATCCTTCTATCAAGCCTCCGGCGTAAGCCCCCATCCAACAGCCTATTTCACACCCGAAGGCTAGCCTCCGGGCTAATAAAATTATAAATCCAAAAGGCGAATTCCTGCCATTGGAGTTGAACTGCGGTTCAACTGCTGAAAAAATCCTGGGGGATTTTTCCATGGCAAAGAAACAATTCGTTACCGGCTGCTGCCCGCGCTTCAACCCCGCGCCCTGGCAAAACAAAACAATCAAATGGAAGAACAAGCTTTTCCTGAAAGATACGCTGCGCTGCATTTTTTACATCCCGCTTGGCATGGACAAAGCAATGACCAAGAACATGGCGCTCATGGGCAAAGCCGGCGCAAAGAACAAGGAAAGCATCATGCTCTATGACAGCAACTCGCTTTGGGGCGCGGACATCTACATCGCATTGAACAGGAAGGTGCCAGGCGCGCGCATGGCCACCTTGAGCGGCACATTCCTCACGCGCGTGTAATGAGGGTGACTACAGCCAATCAGGCAAATGGTCCAAGGATATGCACGCGCACGTGAAAACCAAGGGTTTCGCGCTCAAGAAGCTCTATTTCAGCTACACAACCTGCCCCGCGTGCGCAAAGGCGTACGGGAAGAACTACGTGGTGCTCTTCGCGAAGATATAGGTGATATTATGGCAACAAAATCAAGAAAAAAACCGTTGACATCTAATGATGATCAAGTGGGCATGAACCGGGATTTGATAGACGAGGAAGGCATCGAGCCAGAATTGGGCGCCATGGATGCCAAAAGGGAATCCGCTTTTGCGGCAAGAAAAGCGGTTTCCAAGAAAAAGCGCGGAAAAAAGAGGTAAAGGCATGGCATTTGACTGGAAAGGGTTCCTTAAGTTGAGTTGGCAAAAAGCCTTAGCAGCTGCAATAATTTTTGTTTTAATCTTGCCAGTTGGCGTGTTCTTTTTCTTTTTCCATGGCACAACTTGCATCCCACCCGTGCCATCGATGCGATGTGGGGCAGTCAATCTTTCTGAAGCAAACCTGTTTGGCATGTGGAGCGGCATGTTTTATTGGACCTTCACATACGGCTTTCAATATTACTTTGTTGAATTGAATAGCTGGGCAATCACCGTTCCAATATTGTTGCTATCTTATCTTCTAGCCTGCACTCTTGTTCATTTCTTCGCGCAAAAATCTGCCTCGCGCGGAAAAAAGAGAAAATAGCGCTACAGTGTACTGCGCCTTCGCGCGCGCAATCATATCAGTAAACCCAAGCACCCCCTTAATTCCTCTAACCCGCGCTATGGTTCATTGTAGCAGTGTTGAGCGGGTTTTCTTGATGCCGGAAGCCGGCTTCCGCGCGTAAAGTGCCCAAAAGAATGGCTTTTGCTATGTTTTGAGTATCTTGGGTATACCAACGTGAGATGTGAAATCGCGCGGTACACTGCTGTGCTGTTGCACAGCAGAGGGAAAAAACGAGAGAAAAAACTCCAGTGTCCCTTAAAATTAGGGAGAGCTGCTGGAAGACGGGAATTAAATTTTAGCGGGAAAGATGTTTTGTAATAGGGGGTGGAAAAAAGAAGAGGTTTGTTGAACCTATATTGAAATGGGTGTTCGTTAACTAGTATATCAATGTCATCTTTGGAGATAAATTTCTCCACATTTCATATGAAATTGATGCGTGCTCCGTGTGCTTAAGAAAACATTCAAAAACAGTAGTTTCTGATTTCATTTAGATCGCCCCTCAACTGCAGACTTTTTTGGAACGTAAAATCTTATAATATGCTTGTCTTTAATGCTGAGTACATATTTTGACAACCAGAGTCTTGATAAATTCCAAAGCTCCTTTCTCTCAGTGCTATTAATTGCGGGTAGCCCTATTGATTTAGCTTCCTCATAATCTATCAAGTAATCGTGGCAAGGGTACCCTCGTGTTAGTTTATCTACAATACTCTGGATTTTTGTATTATCTTTCATATTTTGTTTTAAAATATTTTTTGCATATTCTTGCATAGTAAAAGTAAGGCCAGAAGCAAGTTCTAACATAAGGGGATCTAGTTTGTCAGCCATAGCTTTCATGGGGTATGGCGCCTCTTCAACTCTCTTATCTTTAAAGAAATCATTTAATCGACCTAACGCTGCAAGAGGATAATTTGTAGAAATAACACTTTTTCCATAGCCGATCTGGACATCTATTGGACTGAGTTGACTCATTGGGCCAAGAATAATTTCATCACCAGTGAGAGCGATTAAAGTTCCTCCGCTTGCAGCTACGTGCGGTACACAAACAGTTATCTTTGAAAAGGTTGCTCTCAGTGTTTTTGCAATTTTATATGAGCTATCAACTAATCCACCGGGGCTGTTAACAACTAAAATTGCCTCAGCTTTTCCCTTGCATTTATCTTTAATTTCTTCTAAAGCCTCTTCAAATCCAAATTCTTCTGAGAGACCTATCGACATGTCTGCACGTTCAACTGGTGAAAGACGAGCAGGCGCATAACTTGCTATAAAGGCGAGCATCACCTTATTGTTGTTTTCACCAAATTCAACTACTTTCTTATCATTCTCAACATCAACATCTGTAGCCTTTGAAAACAGAGAACTACCAGATAAAGTCATCAAATCTCCCTCCTTCGTCACTTTACCCACGCATTTCTATCTATTTAAGCCCCTCCATTTATTCCTTTCGCCTTCTTCGTGTGGAAAGGGCGGCTTGGGTGCCATTTCTTGTTCAAAATCATAATAAACTTAATATCTTTTAGTATTTCTAATAATTTATATCATTATCGCCTATCTTTGAAAATATAACCATATCAGTTGCAATATGAACCCACTTGCAATCAACCAGCCCCAGTAATTGCAAAATACTGGGACATTTGATAGCCCACAAAGAAGCCAACCTAAAATTCCCCCTCCGATCAACAGTGATGGTGGATTACGCGCAAAAAAATGGAACACTGCGGCTATTGTCATTCAATACACCTCCCAAGTAATGATATGCGGCATAGTCTTTTACGTCTTTCTGAGTAAATTTGTAAATTAGGGGGTGAATGTGATGGAAGAGGAAATTGGACGTCTGAAAAAATCAGAAACCGTAGATATCGTTGTAAAAAAAAGTGATTATGGGGGAAAACTAGGAATAGATATACGTGAATATATTACGAGCACAAGTTTCACTGGTTATGGTAAGAGCGGGACGCGTATTCCGGTGGACAAATGGGATGAATTCCTGAAAATAATTCAGAAGGTTTCTATCAAATAATTATTTTTTTACCGTTCCCACTACCGCTCCACAAGCAGAGCAAATTATCATAATCACAGTTCCTGCTCTTGCAGACTCATATTGCCAATCTATAAAACTATTATTTTCGCATTTTGGGCAATTTGCATTTGGCATTTCTACACCCCCACAATTAATTCCACAAAAACATTTATCTCCCTTCCTCCTCCGTCGTATCCCTAACCTTTTTATCCTCCTTTGCCTATAACTAGTCTAAGGTGTCGTCTATCGGAGTCGCAAACTCCGGTTTGCGACTTCTGGAAAAAAACGGGGGTGTTTTTCCATGGGCAAGGTTCGCGATTTGCTGCGCGGGGTGGGGCTTATTTCATCTGCCGGCATTACTGTTTCCAACTCAGGGACCAAGCTCTTGAACCTTCGAAATGAGCTTGACAAGCTTGTGCGCGAGGGCGCTACAGGCACTGAAAAGCTGATAACCGAGGAAAAGCTGGCAGCGTATGCCAGGGCGGCTGCCAAGGCTGCGGCAGGCCCGGCTGCGCGCAAGGCTGCTGCAAGGAAGCCTTCCAGCAAGAAAACGGCTAAGAAGAAGCGGAAAGCGGGCAAAAGCATGTCTGCGGCGCAGCTTGAGGCTAAGCGGAAGTACAATAGGGAGAGGATGAGGAGATTGAGGGCGAAAGGGAAGGATTAGGTGGGGGAAGCGTTAAACGAGCACGAGTGTAGAATTAATCACATCGCTCCTGCCAGAGATACATCAAGGCATCATCCCATTCATCGTGTGTGAGGATTTCTTTTTTGTCACGTAGCTTCTCCACAAGCTCACCTGTGCGTTCTATGCCACTTCTAATCCCTTCTCGCTCGTCTTTCCTTAGCTTACCTTTGAGCAAGCCAACCTGAACGTCATGCCAATCCTCAATCACGCTTGCTGCCCATTCGCGGTGGTTGCCTTGGATAAATGATATTGCCATTCGCTTGACCTCCAAACGCAAATAAGACGCAAGAGTGTGCTTAAAAGGCCATGTAGAGTAGGGTGCCGATGTTCGGCACAATTCTATTCAAATCTCCATCCTTCCTGCCTGAACATCTCTATAGTGTTTATGCATGTTATACTGTAATTTCTACAAACATCAGGTATTCTTTGAGGTTTCGTAAAGCTTTCTTCCGTCACAACAACACGAATGTTTCCAACAAGCGTTGTCTGTCTCTCAACACATAGCGCCATAGCAACGACGTATGGATCTGCCTGCTCAAACTCACTTTTTGTGTTTATCAAATTAGGAAAAGAGGCCAGTATCTCCTTTACCTTCAGATAATGGGCAGGCGTTGGCTCCTTGAACATATTCTTATGTTGTGTTGCCCAAGTTTTCAAATAGTCTTCCAATGCATAGCTCTTTATCTCGTCAAATACGTGCCTTGGCGCAATCATTTTACCATTTTTTGCAAGACCTGAGAGGTTTTTCCACAAACCACCGAATACGTCATGAGGGTATTTTTGCTGGATTTCAATGAGTGCGCTGGTGTCTGCTATGTAAATAGTTTCGTCAGGCATTTTTTGCACCCTTTTCTTTGCTCTTTATCTTCTCCAGGTACTTCATTCTGACTGACAAGTAATCCAGTGCATCTTTTGTGTTAATCATACCTCTGTCAAGGTTTTCCATTACCAGCGATAGATATCCATTGCCCTTTTCCTGCTTTGCTTTGTCAAGCTGAGTCATGCCCTTTCCAAAGCCGCCTTTTTTTCCAGTTGGTGCTTTTGGCACTTTTGTTAGGAATTCGTTCAATTGCTGACCTGAAATAACGCCAAACTCTACCATGCGTATCATCAGGGCGTACTTGCTGACTTTCAGCTTTGAGGATAGCTTGCCAACGTCTATACTCGATGCGTTCCTGCAAATATATTCACGTGCAACCTGTGGGAGCAGGAAGTCTGCTGCAAACTTATTGCACCACCTTTCAACCATGGCTATTTCGCCAGAGTCATCCGATTGTCCAAATTCCGGTATGCATACACTAGTTTTGGCAAGAAGTATGTGCGCATATTCATGGAAGAGGGTAAATATCCTTGCATTTATATCGTCTGCTGAATTGACAACTATGACGTTTGGTTTGGCATCGGTAAGTGAAAATCCTCTAGCTTCTTCTATAGGCATACTTATCTGGAAAACTCTGATATTCTTCGATTCAACATATTCTCTCCAGCTTGCAAATGCCGCATAGGGACTTTTCCATTTCATCTGCATTTCTAGGGCAATGGCAGATGCTTCTCTCTCTCCGTCAGCTATGCGTGATGGATTATCAGAAAGCCTGTAACGCTTGATTGCTGGGTCAAGATTAATGTTTAGGTTAGACATCAGCTCATTAGATGTTTCCTGAAGCCAGCGCGCCTTTCTGAAAACGCGCCTCATTTTCCTGCCAAATTCGCGTTTGTCTTTTGGCAGTTTTCTGAAATCCTGCGGCAGCGCAGATTCCTGCTGAGGTACAGAAAGCAAAAAAGCAGCCATGGGCCGTTTGAAAGCCTTTGCAAGGAGCATTATCTGCCTCAGAGTAGGTTTTTTCTCTCCGCGCTCAAATCTCAGGTAAGATTCTTCCTGCAAACCGAGCTTGCCACTTACTTCACTAGTTGTCCAGCCCGCGCTCTCTCTAAGCCATTGCATCACAGACGGTTCAACCGGCAACAGGACTGGTTCGCGGGTCATTTTCAACCTCACGTCAGATGAATTTTATAGATTGCATCACAATCTTCGAACCTTCTCTATAAAAAGCCTTCTAAAGGAGGATGCCAGTGATGAAGTTGTCGCCTATTGTGGTAACTTCCAGGGGAATCCTACCCTGCTCACTTCCCAATCATTTCTTTGAAATATTTTTCCGTTTCTTTATCGACAAAATAGACGTAGCAACCTTTCATTCCACGCGTCATAAGCGTGCGATAGGTATTCTTTATGATCAGGTCTGCCTTTTTCTTTGCAGCCGCCGGATCCTTTGCCATGGCTTTTACATATCCATTGAGTGAAGCGTCGGTCTTTGCCCTCTTGTTCGGAACAGTGATTATTTTGTTGTTTCGCGCAATCAGGTCCGGACCAACGATAACGCCGATGTAATCCACTTCAAGGCCCTGGCAGGTGTGGATACAGCCTGCCTCGTTAACAGAGTTGGGCGAAATAATCCAGACATTGCCGTCGCTTGCCAGGTTCCAGGTCATTTCAAATTTATGTTCAGGAATATTAATGTCTTTTAGCTCCTTGTTTTTCTTGCTGACCCAGTCCCAGCAATAACCCGCCACAAGCCGTGCTTTGTTGTTCGCTTTATTCTTCTCAAAAATCAGTTCCCTCAATGCATTTGGGGAATCTACAATCCTAAAATCGTATTTAATGCCTTCTAGGGTTGTATTCGCCGTCTCATTTATCTGGAGTGAATTGTCCAGCCAGGACAAGAATCCATCAGAACCATTGCAGCGGAACTGGGATTCGAGCTTTGCGCTGCAGACATTTGCGCCGAGCTTTTTGGCCCACTTTTCTATTTCTTCCTTTTCCCCGATATCGCTCCACGTCACTTTTTGGTTTTCGTCAATGAAAAATATGGAACTCTTTGATGCCTGGATTATCTCCTTGATCTGGTTTTCTCCCAGATTCCTGAACAAACCTGACTTCGCATTAAGGCGGTGGGCCTCATCCACAATCAGAGCGTCGAAATAGTCCTCGGCGGCATCAACATAGGACCCTGAGCCTGTAAATAGGTTGGATATCTCGGTTTTTGTCATTTTTCCAGTAAGTTTTGCCTCAAAAACACCCCGTGGGGCTGCATTTTTGGTGACATACCGGGTATTTAGCCCAAGCCTGGTTATCGCAACGAGCAGGTTGATGGCGACCACGGATTTGCCTGTGCCTGGGCCGCCCTCGACAATCAGGACGTTCTTGTTTGTTTTGCTCGACTTTTTTGCCAGGGAAAGGGCATTTTCATACACTATTTTCTGGTCGTCGATCAGAATAAACTCCTCCTTGCCCTTGAGCATGGAATAGAGGCTTTCTGCAAGGTGTTTTGAAGGCCTTATTTCGCCGTTTTCAATGCGGTATATTGTATTTTTTTTGTTTCCGTACTTGATGTATTTTGATATGAAATCCTGAAGCTTTTCCTTGTCGCCTTTGCAGAACGCCGGGGCTTTTTCAAGATAATCTGCATAAAGCGGATTGTATATGGCATTCCTGTCCACGTGGTTGTGCAAGTAGGCACACGGCCGCAGGGTTATCCCTTCTTCATACACTGTTGCATTGAATCCGTTCAGCAAGGTCGAATATGACCACGCCTGATATGATGGATGCAACTGTTCACCCATTCCGTGCCTAAAGCGTGTCAGGACCATTGCGTCCTTATCTGTAGCCTGTATGTCCGTCCACTGCTTAAGCTCTATAATTACAACATTTTCGGTATTTTGCTCATCTTGCCCAGTTATGATGAAATCAATCCTGTTTTTTGTCCTTGGGATCGAATATTCTATGGCAACTCCGGCACCATCAGGTATTTTGTCCGTGTTCATAACATGGTTCATGGCATTCCCAAGTGAATTCCTCCATGAGTTATATTCCGAGCTTCCAGGCTTCACATCTATTCTCAGCCTTTCCTTTACATTGGAGCTGATAATATCCTCTATGCAGTTGGACGCGTCAGTGAGAAAACCCTGCTTTGTCGATTCGTAGACAATCATCCCTACAGCTCCGTGTATTTCTTGCTGTTGCCTTTAGCCTTTTCCACAGGGTATTTTGCGGCATTTTTTGCCATTTTCCTGTTCGCCGCCTCAATCAGGTCTATTCCAAGCACATCTGACATCTCTAGAAGATAGATGTAAATATCTGCCATTTCGTCTTCTACCTTGTGCTTTTCCTGCTTCACCTTGTCCTCAACGCCTTCCTTGTCTTTCCACTGGAATTGTTCAAGAAGTTCTCCCGCCTCTATTGCTATCGAAATGGCGAGGTCCTTGGGATTGTGGAACTGCTTCCAGTCCCTGTCATCACGGAATTGTTGTATCTTGGCTTTAAGCTCAGCTATCCGTTTCTCATCCATGGAAATGTTTCTACCGCAACCTTTATCACCCTTGCCACCCTTACTCTCTCAGAGGTAATTCCCTGCTCAAAGCAATCATCTTCGACATGGACAATACCCTTCTTGACTTCTTGGGGCTCAAGCGCGAGACTGCGCGCGAGGCGGCAAGGATGATGCGTGAGAGGGGATGGAAGCTGTCCGAGAAGGAGACAATGGAGCGCATTTTCAGGATATATGACAGCAAGGGCATAGAGTACCAAAAGACGTTTGCAGACCTGGTTTATGGGGCAGGGTACAGGGGAAATAGGGCTGAAAGGCTGCAGCAGGCAGCCATAATAGGCTACAACAGACGCAAGTTTGAGGTTTTGAGGTCATATCCAGGGGTGGAAAGACTGCTTTCAAGGCTCAAGGGGCGCTACAGGCTTGCCGTGCTGTCCGACGCCCCGAGGAACAAGGCGTGGCAGAGGCTGATTCTCTCAGGGCTTGAAGGCTTCTTTAATGAAGTGGGCACCTTCCACGACACTGGGAAGCAAAAGCCGGACAAGGCGCCCTTCCTGCGCATGTGCCATCGGTTGCGCGTGAAGCCAGCGGAGTGTTTGTTCGTGGGCGACAACCCGGAGCGCGACATTGCAGGGGCAAAAGCAGCCGGGATGAAGGCGGCTTGGGCAAAGTATGGGCATGTTATCGGGAAAAAAGGGAAGAAGGCTGATTTTGTGCTGGAAAAGCCAGGGGATTTGGAGAAAGTGGTTGAAAAAATTAGATACAAAAAGATAAGATTGGTGATTGAATGAGAGAGAAACGCTTCAGTCAACTTCTAAAGTCAAAATTAGATGGTAAAATTGGTTCGGAATATGTAATAGAAGAAAGAAAAAGCCTATATTACAAGCTAGAGATAAATCCTGACCTAGAGATAGAGCAGAAGCCAAAAGAGCCGCGAAGAGGGGACTATGCATTCCAGACGGACCTACTTATTAGTAGAAAAAGGGCGAAACAACAGACGCCCAAAGTTGCCATAGAACTCAAACACGGCTCCGTAACTACTCACGACATAATAACTTATAGCCATAAGGCATTGCGCCATAAAGAGGTTTATCCATATCTTAGATACGGCATGATTATTGGAGGGTTTGGACCAATACCAGAACGTTTTTTCATACATAATGAAGGCATCGATTTTTGTTTTTCATTCAACAAAATACCTAATATAGCTTTAATAATAGAGAAAATAAAACACCAAATTTCTTTATCAAATAAATTGGAAAAGAACCTTTTTCAGCACAAAAAGATAAAGTTTTTCGCGATTGAACCAGTATTTGAGAGGTATTAGTATGGTCTCCTTAACATTCTACGGCGGCGCGAACGAAATCGGCGGCAACAAGATACTGCTGGAAGACAAGGGCGCGCGCATATACCTTGATTTCGGCGAGAGCTTTGACTTTGGCGACGAGTTTTTCTACGAGTTCCTCTCGCCGCGCTCGGCAAACGGGCTGGAGGTCTATTTCGAGTTCGGCATGCTGCCGCGCGTGAAGGGGCTCTACAGCAAGGCGATGCTGGAATTCACCGACCTGAAGCACGAAAAGCCAAACGTGGACGCGGTCTTCGTCTCCCATTCGCACTCGGACCACACCGGCCACCTTTCCTTCCTGGACGAATCAATACCTGTCTACATGGGGCACGGCACGCACAGGATAATCGAGATATACTCCAAGCTCTACCCCAGCCTGTGCGGCATAGGCGAGCATGAAAACCTGCGCTTCTTCAAGTCCGGGGACAGGATAAAGGTCAAGCACCTGGAAATCCAGCCAATACACGTGGAGCACTCAATCCCGGGCGCCTATGGCTTTATTGTGCGCACCAGCAAGGGCGCGCTTGTCTACACCGGCGACCTGAGGCTGCACGGTCCGAAAAGCGCCATAACTAAGGAGTTTTTGGCAAAGGCTGCCGCAGCCAGGCCATATGCAATGCTTTGCGAGGGGACCAGGATGGGTGGCGACGAGGAGCACAATTACACGGAAGAGGAGGTCGAGGCCAAGGTAGAGGAGGTCATCCGCAAGTCAAAGGGCGTTGTTTTTGCCAACTTTTCCATGTCAAATGTCGACCGTTTCATGTCCTTCTATCGCGCAGCCGTCAAAAACAGGAGAAAACTAGTGGTGGACACCAAATTCGCCTACATCCTGGACAACCTGAAGGACAAGATAGGCGGCCTGCCGGATGTCAGGAAGGACCCGAACATCCTTGTCTACTACAGGCTGGCAAAAAGCTGCGAATTTGGCCCAATGGACTATGCTCCCTGGGAAAGGGCGTATTGGGGCAAGAAGATAACCTACAGGGAGATTGGAAGGGTGCAGAAGAAGTTCGTCATGCACATAACCTTCTACAAGCTCATGGAGCTGGTCTACATACAGCCCAGGAAGGCGGATTACATATACTCGCAGTCCGAGCACTTCTTAGAGGGTGAGGAGAACAAGGAGCAAAAAAAGGTGCTGGACAACTGGATGGGGCACTTCGGAGTGAAATTCCACAAGGTGCACTGCTCAGGGCACGCCAGCAGGCAGGATTTGGAGGAAATTGTGAAAATTGTCAAGCCAAAGGTGCTGATTCCCATGCATACGCAGAAAGCCGGGGATTTCAGGAATTTCCACGCAAACGTCATGATCCCTGAAAAAGAGAGGAAGATGGAGATATGAGGCGCCTGCGGGCGAGAAGGAAGAAAGCGGCAGGAAAACGAGCCGGAGGGCGGGCTAAAGCACAATAGGGCAATGCAAAATTCTACACTAAGCTTTATATAGTTATCTGTTTTTAATATATCAGACTATGTCAAAATGAATGGTTTAAGTATATCATGATATGTCAAAAGGTTTTGGACATGAACATCGAAACTCTTGCAAAGCAGAATCCTTGGTGGGCGGATAAGAATGCCATAAGCCAGGATCCAAAGATAGTTGAACTTGAAAGGGCCTACATCAAATGGAAGCCGCGCCTGCTCAAATACATCGACCTTTCAGCGGATGCATTTTACAGCGTTCGGGGGCCGCGGCAGGTTGGCAAGACAACTCTGATGAAGATGATGGTTCGAGACGAGCTTAAGGCACGGAAACCGGAGAATATCTTCTACTATGCCTGCGACATGGTGAATTCTGCTGCCGAGCTTGTCTCAATGATTGACACTTACCTTGATTGGTCCGAACGGATAAGCACTGACCGCAAGCTAATCATTCTGGATGAAATTTCAAGGGTAAAGGAATGGGAAGTGGCATACAAGGGAGTGGTTGACCGGCGCTCCCTAACGAACAAAACATTCATTTTCACAGGTTCTTCGTGCTGGGACCTCAAACACGCACCTGAAAGGCTTGGCGGCAGGAAAGGCGAGACATACCGTGGGCAAAGCCACAAGATTCTCATGCCCATGAAGTTCTCTGAATATGCGGCATTGCGCTCTGAGAGCCTCAAGCAAAGATTGGATGAGCTTGGCATAACAGACTCTGCCAAAAGGAAAATTGCGTTTAACAGCCTTTTTTCAACTGACGCGAACAAAATGCTTGATCCCCTTTTGCCATTGAAAGGCGAAGCTGATGCATTATTTGACGAATACCTTCTCACAGGCGGAGTAATGAGCGCCCTGAACCAATATGTGACAAGGCAAAAGATAGACTCGCACGTATACGAGAACTATCTCCAGCTCTTTTTTGGCGACCTTGCCAGGCTGAACAGGAGCGAAATCACCGCCAAAAAGGTCCTTCTATCGGTGCTTAATCACCGCGGCGGGCCGGTTGGCTGGGCCCGCTTGGCAAAGGAATCCGGAATCCCGACCTCTGTTACGGTTATGGACTATACTGAGGCGCTCCAGACGCTGTTCATCCTCAATGTCTATGATTCATACGACGAAAGCAAAAACCGCCCAAAGCACCGCTCTGAAAAGAAAATCCAGCTGCCAAACCCCTTCTTTTTCCACGCCTTCCGTTCCTATCTTGAAAATCCTGCGGGGGACTACTTCAAATCCTCGCAGGAATGGCTTTCCTCCAGCGAGAACAAGGGGCTTGCCGTCGAGCAGGTCATAGGGGACCATCTTTCCAGGCTCTGCTACAACCTTGCGCCATCCGATTTATTCGACCAGGCGGGCTCTGTTTTCTACACCCGCAATGCAAAGGGGGAGACAATCGATTTTCTTGCGCGCTTGCCGGATGGGCTGCTGCCTGTTGAAGTGAAGTACCAGAACACCATACAGGGGCAGGACTTCCGCAACATCCAAAAGCACCCGAGAGGCATCCTTGCAACCAAAAACCACCTCCAAATAGGCGGAAAGCACCCCGCAATCCCTGTTTCGCTTTTGCTGCTTTTCATTTGAACACCAGCGGCTTGCTGCATTTTGTATTTCTCGCACCAGCGGTGCGAGTTGTCGCTGTTTATGTTCATCGCACCGGCATGGTACCGTCTGTGAGCGTTTATAAGGAGGGAAATTCCAACACCTGCATGAGGTGGTGGAAATGAATCTTGGAGAGGCGCTTTTGGAGCTGAAGGCAAAACGCTCCGAGCTTGTGAGGCTACAGGAGCTTCGCGAGAATTCGTTCAAGTTTCGGCAGGGCGGAAAGAAGCCTGCGGAAAAGTTTGAGAATTTGAATGCGGAGATTGCGAAGCTCATTGCGGAAATCAGGAAGCTCAAGATGAGGATTGAAAATGCCAATCACACGCGCTTCATTGACGCACCGGAAGGAAGGATGAGCATTGCCGAGGCTATCCACCATGTAGCTGACATGAGAAGCGAACTTGCCTGCCTGCAAAAGCTCAAGGAAGAGTATAGGGAAAAAGATAGATGGATGCGCGATGATGACACCGCAAACTACGAATTCCAGGTGCCCCAGCGCGAGCTTCTGAAGACAATAAACGATCTTGAAGCAAAAAAAGTCAGGATGGACGCTTTCCTTTCTGCCTGGAATTGGAAGGCGGATGTTGCAGAATAGTACTCGCCTGCCGAATTGGAAACTGTTCGGCATTCGGGACCGCGGAACGGGGAGAGGGGCGCGGCATGTGCATTTTGCGCAAGCAAAATGCATCAGACATTGAGCGATGCGTCGCTCAATGCTGAACGCGCCTCGCCTACAAATGGCAACCATGCCGAGTTGGGATTTGGATCATGGATAATGATTGTGAGCTTGTCGCTTCCGGCTTGGCGCTTGTGCCTCCCCTTTCCGCGGCTATTGTTTTTACTTGCGCGGCAGCATCAAGTCCAGCTGCCCGCGCCAGTATTCTTCCTCAAAAGCAGCCAGCACCCCGACACCGTGCGAACGGATAACCTCCCATGCTGGAACGCCCTGCTGATACGTTCATTTCAGCAGCCGGCTAACGCCTGCCAGCGTTTCACATTCACTTCCTCGAACACCAACTGCTCGTTTTTAAGGAAATCCCTTGCCGCTCAATTCGGAATCGTCCACGTACAAAACCATTTTCATATTATCCCTCGTCAAACCCCAAACTCCCCCGTCTCCTTTCCTACACACTCTTCTAGGAGCTGCCTTCCGCGTCTCTTTTACCCACGAAGAACAGGGGCTTTTTACAGTTTTGGGGGCATATATGCTGAGCGGGTTTATGCTTGATGAAACGAGAGGAATAAAGGTGAAAAATATGGAGAGAAAAAGCATTTTGAAACGGCTGGGCACGGCGCTCATATTATTTGAGTTTGTTCTAAGTGTGATATTCTTTTTAGCGGGGCATCTTGCAGACAGCATGTACCTTCGGGGAATTGGGATTGGATTGGTAATTGCTTGGGTGACAAGTGCATTAGCCTATTTATACAAAAAGAAAGCGAAAGCGTGAACTATAAAATAAAGAGGCACATCTGCCTTCCGTTTCTGACATGCCCTTTTCGCAGCAACCCCTGCCCATAGTTGCTCCCAGTGCCTAGCGGACCCTGCCCAACACTATATTCGCGCCCGCCACTGATTGGATGCCTCATTCTCAGCACCCTCGGCTTCCAAAGCCGGGAATGCAAAGGCCGAAGAGCACCACGGAGTTTCCGCAGTTAGTGGAAGTTGCCTGGCTGTGGCCGGAATTGGACGCGCGTCACTGCCTAGTTCCGGAAGAATTGAATATTTTGATGCGGAAGTTGCCGCTGTCAGCAACATACACATTCCCATTTGAGCCAGCTGCAATGCCGTTCGGGTTATAGAATTGGCCGTCCCCGCTGCCAATGCTTCCGAATTGTGCAATGTATTTTCCAGAGGAGTCGAATTTTTGGACAGGAAGGAAAAGGAAAGATTCGGCATGCCCGACTCACCTGAAGTGCTTGCGATAAAGAGGATGATAAGGGAAATCGAGGCAATCTCCTGCTGCGAATTGGTTGGCGTGAGGGGATACTCGTTTTTGAACATGCCATTTTACCAGACAGGCACGGCAAGGAAACTTGAGGTGGGGGAAGCAGACGTGGGGCTTGTGCTTGAGAAGCTGATGCAGTTCAGGCCTGACATTGTGTTTGCAGCAGGCGACCTTACCGATCCGAATGGCACGCACAGGCAGTGCCTGTCAGCAATCAGGCAGGCGCTGGAAGTTTATGTTGAAAGGATGCCGCAGCTTTGGCTTTACAGCGGCGCATGGTCGGAATACCATCCGTCGAAGGCAGATGTGCTGGTGCCGCTCACTCCTGAGCAGGTGCTCCTAAAAAGGAAGGGGATTTTCAGGCACGAGTCGCAGAAGGACAAGGCGCCCCAGCCAGGGCACATGACGGGTGAATTCTGGCAGATGGCGGAAATGAGGAATGCTGCCACGGCTGCGCTCATGCGCCTGTACGGAGCAGGGGATTATGCGGCAATGGAAGCGTTCAGGGTGGAAGGGCAGCTGATTGCAAGGGATTAGGGGCGCGCAAGCCAGCCAGCATCATTTATAGAGCTTGTGCGAGCATTTGCCCCTGGAGGTTGGGTATGTCTCGCGTTTTTGGATTAGTGATTGTCAGTTTGGTTTTTGGAATGCTGATTTTCGGCTGCGCGTCGCCGAAGGCACCTGGCGTGCCGCCTGTTCCTGCGCCGCCCGTGGGTGCGCAGGCTGTTCCCCCCTCTGAGCCTGCCGCCGCTTCTGCGGCCACCGGGAATTTGTACGTCATTCATGCGCCGCAATATGCTGTGATTGGCGGAAAGAATGTGCTTTTCTATGAGATTTACCTTGCGAACAGGTCGGCAGACGGCTTGTACAAGGTGGAAGCGCTGGATGGCTCGCGCGTGCTCAAGGCGATTGAGGGCGCGGAGCTGAACGAGTCGCTGCGCGCGCCGGTAAACGGCGTGAATGATTACGCTGTTTACATGTGGGTGGAGCTTAAGGATGGCGACAGGCCTGTTGCAATTTCGCACAAACTGTACTTTGAAGGGCAGCCAGCGCTTGAGGGGGCGAAGGCGGAGATTAACTACGCCGCACCCATTGTCATTTCGCCGCCGCTTTACGGAAACGGCTGGCTGGCTGCAGAGGCGCCGTCCAACTTCAACCACCACCGAAAAGCGATAATCACATGCGCGGGAAGCACAGGCGTTTCGCAGCGCTATGCGATTGACTGGATAAAATATGGCGAAAACGGCAAGATATACAAAACTGATGCTGCAACGAACGAGGACTTTTACTGCTATGGGCAGGAAATACACGCTGTTGCTGACGGCGAAATCGTGGACACCAAGGACGAGATCCCTGAGAATGTGCCTTGGACCCCTTCGCCGCCATTTACCGTCACGCATGGAGGCGGGAATTTTGTGATGCAGGAAATTGCCAATGGCACCTATGCGTTCTACGCACACATGATACCTGGCAGCCTGAGGGTGAAAATCGGCGACAAGGTGAAAACCGGAGACGTGCTTGGCTTGCTTGGCAACTCAGGCAACTCGGACGCACCGCATTTGCATTTCCATGTAGCAACAAGCATGGATGCGCTCTTTGGCAAGGGGCTTCCATACGCTTTCGAGTCCTATGAGTGGGAAGGGAATTCGGACTGGGTAGCGCAGATTGCAAAGAACGCCTCTTGGGACGGCGCATTTGGCACGCCGAAAACCATGAGCATGGGCATGCCGGCATTTGACAACGTTGTGACGCTGGCTCCTGCGCAGAACAGCACCTAGGCGCTTGCAGATTATCCCAATGCAAGAGGCAGTATTCTTAAAGCTTGCCAGTGATGTGCATGCGAGGTGTTTAGTTTGGGTAAAATGTTCCTGTTCGCTGCTCTTCTTCTTGCTGTGGTTTCGCTGTCCTTGTTGGGGTGCGCTGCGCAAAATAACCCTCCCGCAGGCAATAACACGCAAATCGCCGGCAACAACTCGCAGCTTGCCAACCCGGCATCTGTGAACTGCATAAATAACGGGGGCACGCTTTCCATAATCACTGAGGAGGCAGGCGAAGTTGGCATGTGCACTTTGCCAGGCGGAGTGGTGTGCGAGGAATGGGCGTATTTCCGCGGCGAATGCCCTGTGAAAACAGGCCCGGCATCTGATGGAATCACGATTAGCATAGTGCCGCAAAGCGAGGCAAAGGCCGCGCTTGAAAGCGGAAAGCTGGACTATTACCTCGCGCCGCTTGCTTCGGATGACGTGCAGAATATAAAATCAAACCCGGGCACTGCCATTGCGCTTTACCCTGCAACATCAACATTCATGGGCATTTACCTGAATCCGGCTCCTGCAAAGTCAGGCATCAACCCGTTCTCAGGCCAGAAGGCGCGC
>Ga0268276_1000655_pt1 | contig 39209 bp, 40 predicted proteins | sample saktaG_4_FD_190145 | JGI IMG/M metagenome (GOLD analysis project Ga0268276, IMG submission 190145) | Saline water microbial communities from Sakinaw Lake, British Columbia, Canada - sak_2010_1_5_45m | ecosystem: Environmental > Aquatic > Non-marine Saline and Alkaline > Saline ...
GATATTTTTGCAGAAGTATAGGTGATACAACTTCCGAGTCTGTAAAACACTATATAGAAGAAAGCCAGTCAAAGCACTGGGTCAATCATTAGCACGCCCCGGGCTTTAGCCCGCGGGTAGTTGACATACTGTGCCATTGTGAACTCCGAAGACAACATATCCTCCTGCATCGACTAACAGATAATATCCTCCAGATTGAGCCTTGCATAGAATTTGTTGAGTGGCTCCGATTGCGTTTGTGTTAAACCAAGAAGATAGTGTAAAATTACCCGTAAAATTAAAAGGAGCGTCTGAAATATTTATGTAGCTACTTCCGTTAAAATTGTAAGATTCTCCATATTTGCCGCTTGAGTTAAGTGTTGGGCAGAAGCTGCATGTCCCATCGTTACCATATTTAGAAGTATCGTCCATTGTTGTATAATCGTTCATGTCCATCATTAAAATTAAATTATTATCATAGAAACTAAAATTGGTCCCATTCCAGTTATAAATTACAGAATTTAAACTACTTTCAGCAATGGAAACATTTATGGTAGCGATTTCGGAAACCGTTGATTCGTCTGATGGTGTTGGGTCTGTAAAGTTAATTAGAAGTGGCGTGACATCTTCTACGTAGCTTGAATTAATAGTAAAAGTTTTTAGTTCTGTTGTGTTTATATTCCCGGCAGCGTCTTGAGAATAAAATTTATAGTCATGTGTCCCCTCAGCTAGATCAGAAAGAGTTACGTTTAAGTATTTTGTTGATGAATTTACATAAAGCGCTGTAATCTCGGATGATGTTAAACTTCTATTGAAAACCATGACGTCATCCATCGAGCCGTAGAATTGATAGGTTGGATGTCCAAAATTTATAGCAAAATCATTAACCCAGACATTATTAGAAAAACTATTAGAACTCTCTTTCAAAACACCATTTAAATAAATAGAACCAGTTGTTCCAGATTTAGAAAATACAACATGATGCCAAATATTAATTGGAGCATCCGCGATGGGAAACCCTACATTCACATCAGGTAATTGTTCATAAAAAATAAAATAACCACTCCTTGTAGCATCTTTATCGTAAATAAATGAAGCATCCCCCGAATTAACGCCACCACCATCTCGTCCGAGTATATAAGAAGAAGTTCCAGGACTTTCTTCGGAATAAGCATTATACCAAAAGCTAAGAGTCATATTTGTTCCCAAATCAAAATCATCACTGTTTGCTGCACTAGCATAGGAGGAATCTACATTAAAAGATAAACACGCTTGGCCCATAGGTGGGTTACAAGAAGAATTATAGGCATTTACAAATAAGGTTCCATCGTGATCCCCAATATAATCAGCTATTCCAGTTCCGCTGGAATTTAAGTCGTCCATTCTCCACCATGAAACTAAAGAATTATCTAAATCTAAAAATACGTTTACATTATTGATATCTGTCGCTACTGCAGAAATACTTGCAGATGAAGAAAAAGAGGTATCGTTATCTGGGGAGCTCAATATACCTGGAGAGAGTGTGTCTATAATTAAAGTATAATTAACAGAATTAGCAAGAGTCCCCAATGAATCATGAAAAGAATAAAACCAGTTATAAATCCCATCAACTAGATTAACAAGAATTCCTAAATTGGATGTTAATGTTCCTGCGGGGTATAATGTGGTTGTTTCATTGGTTAATTCATTGGAGGAATTGTAAATATAAAGTGTGGCGTTCGAGATGTTATAATAAGCAGAAATGTAAGTAGTAAGATTTTGAGAAATATTATTTGAGTACGTGTTATTTATAGGCGAAATTAAATAGATAGTTTGAAGAGCAGTTTCTTGCCAAGCCAAATAAGGATATCCATCGTTATTTAAAAAGTAAATATTCCAGATATTTGGAAAATTCCACCCCGAAAAAGTAGATTGAGTTTTCATTTGCGCCGTAGTTTTTCCAGTTCCACCAGCAGAAGTTGTTTTGTTAGATGTTTGATTGTCCCAGTAAGAGTTAGTAGAGACCGTCCCTGTGGAGCTACCTATTAATCCACCAGTGGAAGAACTTCCGGAAACTAATCCAGTAGAATAGGAAAAATTAACTTTTCCAGAAGAACCTAGTTGTCCAACAAGTCCGCCAGAGTGGGCACCCGCCACTGTTGCGGGACCCGTAGCATAAGAATTAAAAATGATTCCATTTGCATAGCCAGCTAGTCCTCCAGCATAATTCGATGTAGAAGAGGTTCCAGCAGAACCTGTTGCATAAGATTCGTTAATTGTTCCACCAGACTGATAACCAACTAATCCTCCAGCATACACACTTCCCAAAATAATCGTTACATTTCCTGTTGCATAAGATCTAAAAATTATTCCCGAAGAATAGCTAGCTAATCCCCCTGCATAGTCTCCAGAAGCCGCTACACTTCCGGTTGCATAAGATTCGGAGATTGTCCCATTATATTGTCTTCCTATTAATCCACCCAAATAAGTATATCCAATAATTTGTGCACTAGAATAGGAATTAGAGACAGTGCCAACACTATTCCAAGAGCCCGCTATTCCACCAGCTCTTTCGGTTGTACTGTTTATTATTCCAGTAGAATAAGAATTATTAATTGAAAGATTTGTGGCAGAAATAACTCCACCAATAATGCCACCAACTATCCCCGTTCCATAAATATTTCCTACAAAATAAGAATCATAAATTTCGCCACCATAAGATAACCCAACTAATCCTCCAGCATACTCTCCGGAAGAAGTAATAGTTGCATTAACTGTAATATTTGTAATTATTGAACCGCTTTGCCATCCCGCGATACTTCCAATACGTCCCGTTGTTGAGTTCGTATAAATTGTTCCTGAAATTATAATATTAGAGATATTACAGAAATAAAGCCTGCCAACTAATCCACCTATTCCAACCGAAGCACCAGTGTCTGAAGTATATCTTCTCATGTTGACATTTAAGAGCCCTAAATTTGTTATTCCTGAATAATTTGCGTAGCCAATAAATCCCTGATAAATAGTTGTGCTTCTTCTGATATATAATCCAGAAATATTATAATTTTGTCCATTTAAATTTCCATTAAAATTATCGGTGTTGTTGCCTATCGGCATAAACCCAGTATTACTATTCCATGTAGAAGTAGCAGAACAATCAATATTATTTCCAAGAATATAATTGGCGTATAAGTCGTTATTCATTTCTTGCAGCTGAGTACAATTCGTAATATTAAACGGGTTTCCTAAACTTCCGTCGCCAGTTCCCGAAAAAGCAGATACAAAACCTGCAGAAATTAAAAATAGAAAAATAAAAGTTACAAATTTATTCATCTGAATTTATCTCCAATAATGTAAAATTTATATTTTTCAGACTGTGTGGTTGATTTTTAAAATTATCTCTCATTTTCCTCTTTTTATTCTATATAAATGTTAGAAAATTAGGTATAAAAAGCTAATGTTTTTTTTGTTAATATTTACTTTATTAAAACAGTAAAATGCGTATAGATTTCACTAAAAAACCATGATGTATATATAGCCCCTCCAGGGTGCCTGTCTATCATGACTTATTCATGGATTTTCTTGCCGTTTTATATTCGACAATTTGTAAAAATATAAAGTAGCTTGAGTTTATAAATGTTGTCTAGAAAACGTGTCACACGATGGTGACTGGCTATGATCTAAAAATAGAATCGTGATTAAAACTTATTTTTCTAATTCACTTAGTCTTTTCACTTCATTAAAATCAATATCAAATTTCTTTTCCATAAAAACTCCCTTAAAAGAATCTTTAAAGTTTTGTGTTTGAGATAATTTTCCAAGCTCTTTCAAATGTTGTTTTATTACATCTAAATCTCCTACAAAAAGAAATTTCTTTATTAATTCAGAGTCATAGTTCTTAGCTAAGGCAGCAATATCTCTAAAATCTGTTAATCTTCCAGAATGAATCTTAGTAACCAAAAGCATCTCTCTTGTTGGAACTAGCGCAGTAACTTCTTTTTCTATGCCTATAATCTTTCTTTTGGCTGAATTCTTTAATAATAACTCATAACTAAACGAAGCACCCGTTTGTCTAGATGCTATTGCATCAACTAGAATATCAATACTGGCGGTATTTTTTTCATATCTTATAAATTTTGATAGATATACATTCTCAAGTTCCTTGCTTTTTGTTTGAACAAATCCGTCTTTTTTCAAAATAACTTCAAATTTTCCTAACTCTTCTCTTTTAACCACAATATCTGCATCAACGGAAAATCTGTGTTTAAATGAAGAAACTGCATATCCTCCAACAATGATAAATTCGAGGTTTACATCTATGAATTTTTGTAATATTTCAAAAATATCGTTTTCTTTTTTTATTAAGTCTTCCATTATAAGTTATTTGCCTCTCTATATGTAACATTTAAGTCCTTTTTATACATTTCCTGTATCATTTCTAACGCTGGTTGAAAATTATATATGTTCTCTTTCATAAATAAGATTGTGCTATCTAATGTTTCAACATAGCTTCCATTTTTCTTTTCACTTTCTATTTCTGTAGCAATCTCTGGAGAATAAAAAACCCCCTTATCTGCATTTATCTTTAATCCTAATTTTTTACAATATTCTAAAAATAAGGCATAATCTTCTTTTTTGATTTTTACAAAGATGGGATAAAAATCTCTATATCTGGCAATATTATATCTTCCTTCGGTCCACAAATAAACTGCATCTGTTTTTGTAAAAACGTATCGAATTCCAAATAAGTTTAATGCAGAATAGTAAAATCTCACATTAACTAAACTTTCTTTAATGAAACTTAAAATTTGTTTATAGGAGGCATTATCTTTTTGTAACTCTATTCCTCTCCATTTCTCCTTAAAAACGCCTTCCTTGGCTAATTCTTCTACCCACTTATGTGTCCAGCCATATGATAAGTCTATTCTTTTTGATATAGAACTAATACTATCGTTATCTCTAGCAGAGATTAAAACTTTCAAAGTATAGGGGTTTATTAAATCAATTTCCATACTATCATTATAATGATAGTATATTTAAACCTTGTGATTCTCTTATAAAAATTAAGTTATTCGACGATAAAACAGATACTAGCTAGATATTAGTTCATGCTCAAGAAGATGCTGAAACGTCTTGTATCTGGCAGGGCTATCGCACCTTTGCGACAAAAAGTAGGGCATATAATTATGCATCTACCCCAAAAGATGCTTAAAGGTTACATAGCCCCTCCAGGATTCGAACCTGGGTTGCCGGCTTCAGAGGCCAGCGTCCTTGACCACTAGACTAAAGGGCTGTCTACTTAATAGCTCTAATTTGCTTTAAAAGTTTATCTTCTTTTATTTTACTCCTACCAATCGTTTGTCCGAAGGTTACGAGGATGTAATTGATAGAGCTCCAATATTTTTTTGGGAATAGTTTCTCTAGATCTTTTTCTATGCCATATTTGTCTGAGAATTTTTTATTTGTCCAATTAAGTTTTACAGAGAGACGAGCGACGTGCGTATCTACACCAATGTTGGGTGCATTTTGAGTTTCTGCCAGAAATACATTTGCAGTTTTTCTTCCAACTCCCGGTAGTTCTAATAGTTCTTCAAATTTATGAGACAGTCCTTTTTCTGATATTATTTTTGCCGTTTCATTAATGTGTTTTGCTTTAGTTTTATAGTAATTGATGGAGTGAATGGTCTTTTCAACGTCTTTTAATTTAGCGCTTCCTAGTTTTTTGGGAGTGTTGTATTTTTTGAATAATGTTTCGCATACAGCGATTGTTTTTGTGTCTCGAGTTTGTGCAGATAAAATTATAGAGATAAGGGTTTTCCAGTCTTTGTCCCACCCTTCGGCGGCTAAACGTGGTTGTTCTGAATTTTGCGAGATTAACTTTTTTAGATGATTCAATTGTTTGATGGCTAGATTGGAGTTCATTTTATTTTTTTCATTTCTTCTAGCCTTTTTTTAGAGTCGATTGAAGAAGAAAACATTTTCCAAAATATTCTTGATAGCCATTCGATCCATTCTTTATTTTTTATTGTGTAAAATATGAATATCTTTTCTTCTAATTCATTTTTTCTGCCAGTGGGCTCATTGAATTCTTTTAAGTTTATTAGATTGTTATCAACTATTGTTGCTCTTAACGGTTGTTCTCTGTTGTGTATTTCTATTAATTCTTTTCCATGTTTAAAATTTAAAGATAGTAATTTTTCTACATTTTTACTTCCTGTAAAATCTACTCTACAAATAATTTTGATAGAAATGCCTTTTTTTACAAGTTCTTCTAAGACCCTAAATACATTTGTTTTTCCGTCGTCAAAATTAACAAAAGAAAGATTCCCAGAGAAGAACAATATTTGTTTTTTTGCTTGTAATAGTAGATCTTTAAATTCATTTAGTCTTCCAGCGTCGCTTTCATCTTTTCCTTTTTTTATCCAAACTTCCTTGTTTTTATCTGGTACATATTGAAAAATATCAAACGCCCTCATATCTTCTTTTTTTCTTGATTGCATTATTATTTGTTCTAGTTGTTCTTGGAATATGGAGTTGGATATTTTTTCTATGCTAGCCCAATAAACTATTTTTAGCGCGCCTCTTGTTCCTTCTCTAAAAACTCTAATATCAAGTGTTCCAAAATTCTTCTTTATTTCGTCTACATACCTATCGGCGGTTCTCCAATTTTTCTTTATGTGTTCTGCTATTTCTTGTATGCTTCTCGGTTTTGCATACACAAAATCCTCTATTTTCTTTATTTCTTGGTTATCTAGCATGTTGTTTTTAATGCTGGAGTCTATTTAAGTCTTATGCAACACTATGGACAGTTTTTGTACAGAAATGTGTAATAAAAATACATGTCTATGCATTGGTATGAAAGGAAAAATACAAAGAGTGGTTTTAACAGGAGGACCTTGTTGTGGGAAAACTACGTTGTTGAATAATTTAGCTGCGCGATCTTATCAAGTCGTTCCAGAAGCTGCTAGGATGGTTATTGAAGAGGAACAAAGAAGAGGGTCTAGTTGTTTGCCTTGGAACAATCTTTATGAATTTCAAGAGAAGACTGCTGAAAGAATTTTGGATTTAGAACATTCGTTTGAGGATTCATTATTATTTTGTGATCGAGGTATTGTGGATGGGCATGGTTATGCAATGAATGGAGAAGTTAGCACTCCGGAGATAATATCTGACTTGGGAATAAAGAGATACGATTTGATTTTTATTTTAGAACCTGTTCCTGTTTATCAAAAGGATGAATCGAGAAAAGAGAGTCTTGCAGAGGGGAGAAAAATACATCAAGCAATTTGGAATGCTTACAAAGAATTTGGGTATAATCCTATTTCAGTTCCAGTAATGGGTATTCAAGAAAGGGCAGATTATTTTGTTAAACTAATGGGTGGGCTGATATGAGTGATTTAATGAGTGAAGTTGCATATGATATAAGATATTATGAGTCGTTATGCAGCGAATATCATGAAAAAGTTAGGTATAGTTCTAATGGAAATCCAGATTGTTATGGTGCTCATGCTAGAAAATTAGAAAAGAGAGCTGAAAGAGAAGAAGCAGAAAAAAACGGAAAAAAAGTTCCGATAGAAACAGAGGTAAAGTTAAGAGTTAATGAAGATGTTATTTGTCGCTTGGAGAAGGAACTTGGGAACTCGTGGGATGAAGATAAATGGGAAAGACAGGAAAATATTATTTACAGAACGGGCGATAGATTTATTAGGTTTAAACAAGAAGCGGGAGAAGTTACTTTAACTATTAAAGGTAAAAGAGCTTCAAATTCAAAATATAATGAAAGGCCTGAAGTGGAATGCCCGCTTCCAAAAGATTTTTTCCAAAAGGTTTTAGGAAGTGGTTGTGCTGGTGCGGTTGTTTATGAAAAGCAAAGAGCTTCATATGAAAATTTAGGGTGTGAAATTTGTCTTGATAGGTTGGGAGAACAGTATTTTGTAGAAATTGAAGGAACAAAAGAGAAAATACAAAAAAATATTCGCGAGCTTCGTCTTACTGGATTTTCTTTAGAAACAAGAGATTATGCGCAGATTGTTTCAGGAAAAAAATAGGTTAAATATGATAAAAAGGATTTTAATTGAGGGTCCAGATTGTTCTGGAAAAAGCACTGCATTAGATAGAATAAAAAATGCATTGGGTTGGGATGCGAAATCATTACATCACCGTGATGGCGATCAATTTCAAAGATATATAAAAGAATATTGTTCTGCTGAAAATATTGTTTTTGATAGAGGTCATTTTTCAGAAGCCGTTTATGGGCAGATGTGGAGAGGGGGAAACCCTTTTTCTAGTCAAGAATTTGATTTTTTAAATTTTTATCTAAGGAGAGAAGGGATTATTATTTTTGCTTTACCTCCTGAAGAGACTTTGGTAAGTCGCTATCGTTCAAGAAATTTTTCACAGCAAATAAAAGAAAGCGAACTTGCATTAGCTCGTGATTTATTTCTAGAAAAATCTAAAAATGTTCCTCATATATTTTACACTTCTTCATCGTTTAATGAACTAGATGGCTTGGTTAAAAATGTTCTAAGGAGGGTTAATGGTTAAACTATATGTTCTTCCCGTTGAATCTGCATGTAATGCTATTTGTCCTTACTGTGTGAATCAATTTCGTAATCTTGGAGATTCTTTTTTGTCTGTTAAGGGATTGGAAAGATGTTTGAAAGATATCGATTCTCTAGAGAGTATAGAAATTAGCGGGGGTGGAGAACCTACCTTACATCCACAAATAGAAAAAATTATATGCTTGTGTGCAAGCAAAGCAAGAACGCAGATGTATACTAATGGTTCGATTGTTAGTTCTTTATCTGATGATGTGTTGAGAAAACTTAATCCTATTTGTATTTCTAGGGCTCATTATGATTCTAAAAAAAATAAAGAGATTATGGGAGTTAATTATTCTGATGAAATTTTTTCAAGAGGATTGAATATTAAAATTTCTGCAGTCTTGTTTGCAGATGGAGTTAACTTACCTGAAGAGGCAGAGCAATATATTTTCTGGGCAAAGGGGAAGGCTAAAAAAGTTGTTTTTAGGCCATTATTTGAGGATGTAAATTATTCTACAGATGTTAAATCTAAGTTTGTTTCTCTTGATTCTTTTTCAAAATATTTTGGATTTAGTATACAGCAAGGTAAAAATGTTCAAATGGATTTGGATGGTGTGGATGTAGAGTTTGAAGTTAGATCATGTAGTTGTGAAAATACAAATCCTATTTTGCATGCAAATGGAAAATTAAATCATACTTGGGATTAAAATGATATTAACAGGTGAAGAAATTAAAAAACAAGTAGGTCTCGGGAGAATACATATTTCTCCATTTATTGAAGAAAATCTAAATCCTAATAGTTATAATTTTCGGCTTGGAAATAAATTAAAAGTTTATAAAAGTGATTGTTTAGATTCTGCGATTGAAAATGATTTTGATGAAATAACTATTCCCGAAGAAGGTTATTTTTTAGAGCCAAATAAACTTTATTTGGGACATACTATTGAGGAAATGGGTTCAGATTTTTATGCTCCTACAATACAGGCAAGGAGCTCTGTGGGGAGATTAGGGCTATTTATCTACCTTAATTCAGGGTTAGGGGATATTGGTTTTAAAAAACAGTGGACTCTCGAATTACAGTCTATTCATAAACTAAAGGTTTATCCAGGTATGAAAGTTGGGCAGATGTTATTTTGGCAACCTGTTGGAGATATAATTTTGTATAATGGAAAATATAAAAATTCTATTGGACCTCAAACAAGCCAGATATGGAAAGATTTTAAAAAATAATTATTTTTTAGCTTCCATAAATAAAAAGGAGAAGGTCATTTAAATTAAAGATTTAAGATTATGGAAAAATAAATGTAAGATGTTTAGTTTTAATTGAGCGGTTATGAGAATAATTTATAAAGATAGCTTACTATGATCTTTGATGAAGACTTTTAAGATTATAGATTTATCTACGGAGATTTCTTCAAATATGATCTCAATTCCTAAAAAAGAACATATAAAAACAAGATTAGATGAAGTTTCCACCTTAAAGAGAGATAAGATTAAAAGAACAATGTTGCATTGCAGTTGTCATTGTGGGACTCATATGGATGCGCCAAGCCATATTATTCCTTCAAAAATATCTATAGATAAGGTGGATTACAATAACTTTATTGGTTCTGCAATTAAAATAAAAATTTTGGCTAAATCTGGTCAAGAAATTAAAATTAATGATTTGAAATTACCAGATAAAAAATATAATTTTCTGATACTTGAAACTGGTTGGTGCCAACATTGGGGTCTAAATGATTATTATCTTAATTATCCTTATTTATCTGAAAGTTCAATTAAATTTATTTGTACTCTTCCTATAATAGGTCTAATTATAGATCTTCCAAGTTTAGATAGGTTCGGGGATGATTCTTTCAAAAATCATAAGTTGATTTTTAGAAAAAATCTGATGGTGGTTGAATCGGCGATTAATTTGAATAAGCTTCCAAGTAATAGCTTATTTCAAGTTTATACCTTTCCATTAAAACTAGTGGGTGCTGAAGCTTCTCCTTGCAGGGTCATCGCAGCTATATGAGAATAGTGTAATTTTGTAGTAGTTACAAAATAGTAACATTTAAATACTCTGAGAATTAAGTAGATTTATGTTAGATCTGAAAAAAATATGTGAGAATCCTGATTACTATCAGGCTTTGCTTAGAAAACGTTCTGCAGATATAGATTTATCTTCATTGGTTTCAGTATATCATGAAAATATTTATGTTAAAACACATTTAGATGGATTACGTAGTCAAAGAAACGAAGTTTCTAAAAAAATTGCGGCAATCCGTAGAGCAGGAGATAAGGATGTTTCTCTTGAAGAGTCTGCAGTTGGTTTAAAAAAAGAAATCTCTAATCTTGAGGAAAAGCAAAAAGTTCTCGATGTAAACCTGAGGGCGCTTGCAGTAGTTCTTCCTAATATCCCGCATGATTCTGTTCCGGTTTCATACAATGAGGGTGATAAAGTTATACTCAGATCAAGCGGTCGTGAAAGAGAAGCAGATTTTGAATTGAGAGATCATTTGAGTCTTTGTACTGAGTTAGGTATGCTCGATTTTAAAACAGGATCTAAGATTGCAGGATCGCAATTTCCCTTATATCGTGGTAAAGGGGCTATCTTAGAGCGTGCAATATTAAATTTTCTTGTAGATAAAGTTACTTCAAAGGGTTATCAGTTGATAATTCCTCCGCTTATGGTAAATGAGCGGTCGGCATTTACTGCTGGCGGTTTGCCAAAATTTAAAGATCAGTTATATCATTGTGATAAAGATGATCTTTTTATGATACCTACATCAGAAGTGCCTCTGGCTGGCCTTCATTTAGATGACCTATTGTCTGCTGATGATTTACCAGAATATTATACTGCATGTACTGCAAACTTTAGAAGAGAAGCAGGAGCATATGGTTCAAAAGAGAGAGGTCTTATTAGGGTCCATCAGTTTAATAAGGTTGAAATGTTTAAATATGTGCGACCAGAATCATCATATGAAGAATTTGATAAACTTGTGAGTGATGCAGAAAGTTTAGTTCAGGATTTTGAATTGCCTTGCAGAGTGGCTCTTCTTCCAACCTCGGATATGGCTCAGCAAGCAGCCAAGACTATAGATATAGAAATTCATATCCCTTCTCAAAAAAGATATTATGAAACTTCTTCATGTAGCAATTGTGAAGATTATCAGGCAAGAAGGGGAAATATGCGTTTCAAGGACGAAACTGGCAAAATAAGATACATGCACACTATTAATGGGTCTGGCTTAGCAACGTCTAGACTTTTTGCTTCAATAGTGGAGAATAATCAGACTAAAGAAGGCGGAATAACAATTCCAAAAGTATTGGTAAAGTATACTGGTTTTGATTATATAGCTTCAAGATAGTTTTCTAAGATATTTAAAAGAGTTTAAAAAGGAAAAAATTATATAGTTATATGAATAATGAAGTAATTTTGTGTGGACTTATTGGTGATCCTGTCGAGCACAGCGTATCGCCATTATTATTTAAATATTATGCTAAATCGGCGGGGTTGAATAATTACTATCATTTTAAATTCAAAGTTGACAAGAGGGTCAAAGATGAACTAAAAAGGACAGTGGAAGGTATAAAAGCCTTTTCTATGCGAGGTTATAATATAACTCTTCCATATAAAATAAAGATTATGAAATATGTCGATATTCTTGATAAACAAGCAGAAAGAATAGGTGCTGTTAATGTAATCTTAAATAAAAATAGAAAAATATTAGGGTATAATACAGATGGTGTTGGATTTATTCGATCTTTGGAAACTTCAGTAAGAAACGTCCTAAGTACTGATAAAGTGGTTATTTTTGGTGCAGGAGGTGCGTCAAGAGCGATTTGTTCTGAGTTATATGCTAGAACAAAAAATTTAGTGATAATTAATCGGGATTTAAAAGAAGGACTTGTTTTAAAGAATAGACTTGAGTTGTGGGGTGGCAAAGGAGTAAAACTTCTTATCTTTAATGATGTTAATCTGAAGAGAGAGATGTTAGATGCAAATATTATTTGTAATACTACTCCTGTGGGGATGTTTCCCTCTAATGAAGAATGTTTAATATCTGATGAAACTTTCAAATATTTAAGTAACAATAGAAAATCATGGAAAAATATAATCTTTTGTGATGCAATATTTAATCCTTATAAAACTAAATTTCTAGTACAAGCTGAAAAATTAGGAGCTACGTCCCTCAGCGGAGTTGGTATGATGGTCTTCCAAGCAGTAGAGGCATTTAATATTTGGACAGGTAAGCGAGTGAATACAAAAACTATAAAGCAGGCTTACAAGTTAGTTAACTTGGCTTTGAAAAATGCAAACAAAAAAAGAACGGGATAACTTCTTATCAATAGGTTATTCTAATAATAAGAGAAAAGTTGCGGATTATTTAAAAAAACAAATGGCTTTAGAGGTAAACTGATGCATGATATAGAAAATGAGGGCGCATTTGCAGGCACAATATTTTTCAAGAACAAAATATTAACAACAGTCGGGGGTAAGTATGTGCTGTTTTCTTGATAATATAGAGGTATTTATAACCCTAATTTGGAATAAAGGAGTAATAACAATAGAGGGGATTGTGCTTAACAAAATTGATATCTTGAAAACAGTTGATAAATGCATAATTTCAAAAGAAGAAACTAAAATATTAGACTGCTATGGTAATAGTCATATAACTTTGATAGGCGAAGTATCTAAAGATCCTTTAGGATATAAAAATGAAATAATTGATTCAAGAAAAGTGTTAAAAACCCCTGAGTTCATAGAACAATTATATAAATATTCTAATTTTATCAAATGAAAATATTAGGTATAAACATTGGAGAGACTCGAGAGGGTATTCATCTGCAGGACGGAGGAGCTGCATTAGTAGTAGATGGTAAAATTAGTGTCGCCATAGCTGAAGAAAGAATTACAAGAAAGAAGTATGATGGTGGTTTTATTAATTCTGTAAAATATTGTTTGAATAGTTCTGGATTAAAACTTAAAGATATAGATTTTTTTGTTTTTAGTAATTGCTGTGACTTGTCCTTAGATTATAAATTTTTGAATAAAGTGCTCAAAAAGAATAAATTATTTATCCCCTTAAATAAGATTATTATAAATCCTTCCCATCATATGGCTCATGCTTGTAGTACTTTCTTTGCTTCGCCTTTTGATAAGGCTCTATTGGTGGTCGTTGATAATGAGGGAAATATTTTGAAGAAAAAATATAAGTCTTATTGGAAAAATTCTTTGGAAAGAACTTCTGTTTATATAGCAGAAGGAAATAAAGTAGAGTTATTATTTAGGATGCACGATGGTTTTAATGAACTTGGAATAGGGGCAGCATATAATTATTTTACTAAATGGTTGGGATTCAGGTCTTATCAAGATGCAAGCAAAACCATGGGTCTTGCCTCTTATGGTGGGTCGAGATTTAAATTTGTAAAAATTTTTGATAAAGAAGGTAAGTGTTTGTTGAAGAGTATTCATAATGACAAAGCTAGATCAGTTAGAGAGTTAATATTTGACCAATCAGGAATGGATATAGGTTTAAGGTGTGAATCTGTAGAGGATCCTAGTGCTCTTCAGAAAGACATAGCTTATCTTACTCAGACAGAGACAGAAAAGGCAGTTATAAGTATAATTCAGAAGGCTATTGCAAAGACGGGTATAAAAAATATTTGTTTAGCGGGCGGTGTTGCATTAAATTGCGTGATGAACTATAAAATTATTGATCAACTCGGGGTAAATCTTTTTGTACAACCTGCTGCAGGAGATACAGGCCAATGTTTGGGTGATGCTTTTTATGGATATTACATATCTAAAAACGGAAAAAATAGATTTCCCTATTTGAATAGTTATTTAGGTAAGTCTTATTCTTTTGATGATATAAGCTCTGCTTTAAAAAAATATTCGGCAAAAATAACTTACGTTAAACAAAACAATTTATCTAAAAAAGTAGCTCAACTTTTATCTGAGGGTAACGTTATTGGTTGGTTTAGCGGTAAAAGTGAATTTGGACCCAGAGCACTTGGAAATAGAAGTATTTTGGCAGATCCGCGAAATGCTTCGATGAAGGATACTCTGAATTTAAAAGTCAAGTTTAGAGAACCCTTTAGGCCTTACGCCCCCATTGTTCTGGAAGAGGAATACGGATCTTATTTTGATTTAGATCTACCAAGTCCATTTATGTTATTGGCTCCTTCTGTTCTGGCAAAAATGAGGGATAAGATTCCGGCAGTAACTCATGTTGACGGAACGTCCAGAGTACAAACTATAAATTCTACTCAAAATAAAAAAATTTATTCGCTCATAAAAGAATTTAAGAAATTAACAAGTGTTCCAGTTATTCTTAACACCTCATTTAATATTGCCGGAGAACCAATTGTAGAGACACCCGATGACGCAATCAGATGTTTTTTAAATACGAATATTGACTATTTAATAGTGGAGGACTATATTATCCAAAAATGCAAGAAATAAAACTTTCTAAATTTGCAAATTTTATCAAGGTGGGCAATTCGTTTTGTTTATATCACTCCTTATTATTTAATACTATTTTTATTAATCCTGCTATCTATAGAGCAATTAAGAAAGATATACGGAGTTTTACTATAGCTTATCCTAAACTATTTGATATTTTAAAAACAAATAAGTTGCTAGTTCTTCCGGAAGAGGATCAAAATGTTTTAAATTCGCTTAGAGAGATAAAAAATATTCCGGAATATTCTTTATTGAGGATATTAATGACTGATGTATGTAACTTATCTTGTAAGTATTGTAAGGTCGATCGTAATATAAAAAATAAATTAACTGCCGATCTTAAAAAAGAAGATTTAATTTTGGCCCTTAAGCAATTCCAAAAAGTATCTAACTCGGACGTTAAGCTAGTTTCGATAACTGGCGGTGAACCCCTAGTTTATTTTGATAAAGTTAAGGAAATTATAGAGTCCTGTTCAAAATATTTAACTAATTATTGGATAATCTTGTTTACTAATGCTACCCTTATGACTCCCCAGTTGGCTAAATACTTTAAAAAAAATTCAATAGGGGTAGTCGTATCATTGGATGGGCCAAAGTCGGAGCATGATATTGCCAGGGTGGATTTGGCAGGTAAGGGTTCTTATGATAGGGTAATTAAGGGATTTAAAATTTTAAAAAAAGAGGGTTGTAATGTAGGTATATCTTGTGTTGTGGGAAAACATAACTGTGATAATCTTGTAAATGATATTAAATTTATTATAAACAAACTCAAGCCAGATAGTTTGGGTCTTAATCCATTAAAATATCCTTCACCCAAGGATAAAAACTTTTTTCTACTTACTAAGCCGGAGGAATACGCAATTAAGACTTATGAAATTTTTGAATATATACGAAAAAAAGGCATATTCTTGGAGCAAATAAATAGGAGATTGACTCCCTTTGTTGAAAAAAAGTTTAAATTTTATGAATGCGGAGGGTGTAGTGGTAAAAATATAAATTTAGATGCTAGGGGCAATATCGGTTCGTGTAAATCTTATTTAGTTATGGAAAAGTTATGTCAGCATGTTAGTGAACCCATTAGGGGGAGTAAATATTTTAATAAGCTAATGAAACGTTCTCCAATTTATACCGATAGTTGTATTTCTTGTTCTGCAATAGGTATTTGCGGCGGAGGATGTTCTTATGAAGCTTTTGTAGATAAGGGAGATCAGTTTAGGTATTCTAATCGAACTTGCAAGTTTTCGAAAACTTTTCTTGATTTATTATTAAACGACTTATATCGTTTGAATAAAAAGAGTATTGACACCAGTTTAACAAATAACGGATATTATTACATTACGGATGAAGATCGTTATAAAATTTATGGTAATGTTAAAATAACTCCCGGAACACTAAAATACTCTGTAGGACATTCTTAACAATGGTTCGGAATATTAGTAAACAACTCATTTCTCTGACTAAAGAGGCTTTTTTTGATTATGTCTTGCCTGCAATTAAAGACAAGTATTCTGCTTCCCTTGATAAATTTTTTGTAAATATAACTTCTTCAGTCGCATATGGCGTGGCAGATAAACATTCAGACATTGATGTTTTTATACTTTTTAGGGAGCACAAAGATTATTTAAAATTTCATGAAAAATTTGATAAAATAATCAAGGCGATAAAGTTTCCAGAAAAATTTGAAGGTATGTGCGATAAGGGTATGCGTTTTGAATTTGAAAGTCTTAAGAAATCTGATGTTTTAGATTTTTATCGTACTCAGTCTTATGAAACTTGGATGAATCAGACAGAATGGCTTCTTTGTTGGCTTGTCAATTCAGTAACTATCTATGATCCCAAAGATTATATTACCTCTTTTAAGAAAAAAATTAAGTTTTTTGATGGCGATGTTCTCAAATCAAAGGTCAATATGTCATTTATATTATTATTAAAATATCAAAAAATTCTTTCGAAAATTGACCCTCTTAATGAACATTACCTAGCAGATTTTTATTTTTTTAAGGTAGCTAAACAATTAATGAACTTGGCATATTGGTCTGCTAAGAAATATACTCCTCACACAAAATGGCAATATTTCATGTTACAGTTTATTGGTTCGTATGGGCCGGCGTTATACTATGATTTGGATTTAATTTTAGCTACAGATAATCCCAATAGATTAAAAATAATTGGGAAATGGACTGCCCAGTTTGGAAGATATTGGTTTAATCATAAAATTTTGGATAAGGAGATCTATAATTTTTATATTAATGAATACAAATTTAATACGGAAAATTCTAGCAACAAAAATATTATTTTATTTAAAAATTATGGGGAAGTCATTAAAAACAAGGGTAATATTTTTTCTTCGTTAAATTCGCTAGGTAAGTTTAGTAACTTTTTCTTAAATGAAGAAACCAATATTGTTTATTTGGGAAAATATGATTATGATGCCATAATGCGAATACAAGATAAATATGTTGGTTTGGATACTGGTAAGATATCTTCAAAAATACAAACTAAAAGAATAAACTATTTGCATTTTATAATTTGGAGAAAGATTCGAGTAATAAATGGTGCATTGAAAAGAAATAATCGTTTTAATCAGGCGTGGTATGCTAATCAAGCGGTGGAACATATCATTGAAATGAGTTTTAGATTAAAAAAACAAAAATTGCCTTTAGAATTTATTCAATTATCTTCGTTAAAATCTTCGGGTTATTTTCCTCAAATTTATCCTCTTTTGATTAAAAGTTTTAAACTAGATACTCCTAATAAAATTGAAATACTTTGGAAATGTTTTTTTATACTTCAAAAATATATTAAGAAAAATAAAATATTATCTCAATTTCAAATAGGTAATCCCCTAGAGATTCAATTTGATATAGAATATTGGAAATATGAGAATTTAAGGCTTTAATTTTTTATATCTTTTTTTCTTTTTGAGCTTTTATTTCTTTAAAACCCGTATATTTCCATAGTGCTTTTGGGATTTTTAAGCTGCCATCTTTTTGTTGATGATTTTCTATAAATGCTATTAACGCTCTTGGCGAAGCCAGTACTGTGTTATTTAGAGTATGTGCGTAATAATTGCCCTTTGGAGAAGTAATTTTTATATTTAATCTTCTAGCTTGAGCTTCTTCCATGTTGGTCAGGGAACAAATTTCAAAGTATTTCTTTTGTCTTGGGCTCCAAGCTTCAAGGTCGCAAGATTTTGCTTTTAGATCTGCCAAGTCTCCGGAACAGCATTCTAAAACTCTTATAGGTATTTCTAGTGCCTTAAAAACTTCAATACCGTACTCTAACATTTTATCATACCACTTGTATGAATCTTCGGGTTCGCATATTACTATCATCTCTTGTTTTTCGAATTGGTGTCTTCTATAAAATCCTTTTTCCTCTAGTCCGTGGCTGCCTATTTCTTTTCTGAAGCAAGGAGAATAACTTGTGAGGTTTATTGGCAGTTCCTTTTTATTTAAGGTTTTATCTATAAATCTTCCAATCATTGAATGTTCTGAAGTTCCAATCATGTAAAGATCTTCGCCTTCAATCTTGTACATCATATTATTTATATCCATGCATGCCATAACTCCTTCCACTACTTTTTTTCTTATCATAAAGGGAGGAATTACATATTCAAATCCCTGTTCTATCATATAATCTCTGGCGAATGCTAACATTGCAGAATGTAGAATTGCTATTTTACCTCTAATAAAATAAAATCCATTTCCGGATGTTTCTCTTGCAGATTCAAAGTCTGCCCCATTAAGTTTTTCTACAATATCGGCATGATTTAGGATTTCATATTCTGGAACTTTAGGCTCTCCTATTTTTCTTAATTCTACATTTTCTGAGGAATCTTTACCTATGGGTACTGAAGAATGTATAATATTTGGAATCTGGTACATGATTTTTTTTATCTCTTCACCAAGTGAATTTTCTTTTTCTTCTAATTTTACTATTTCTTCAGGGATTTTCTTTGCTTCTTCTATAAGTTGTTTTGCAGTTTTTTCATCTTTATTTTTTTTAGCTTTATTAATTTCTTCTGAAACTTTATTTCTTTGAGATCTCAGTTTATCTGCTTCTCCCCTTGCAGTTCTCCATTCCCTATCTAATTCAATTACTTTGTCAACCAAAGGTAATTTTGCATTTTGGAATTTCTTTTTTATGTTTTCTCTAACTAAGTCTGGATTTTCTCTTAATATTTTAATGTCTATCATATTGTTTTGATTGAAAAACATTATTTAAACTTTATTGTGGTTATGTTTTTACATAAGCTCTTGTTTTAAAAATTAATTCCATCGTGAAAAATTTTGTATCTACTCTTCGTGGACGAAAAGTTTGGGAAAGCTTTAAAAGCAGTTCATAACTCTAAAATATAGGTTGCAATATATATATTCAAATGGTAACAATAAACGATAACTTTGATTTGTTTTTCAGGAGAAAGCCGGCGATGATGCTTCTTGCTCTGAAAAGAATGAATAAAGCAAAATATGGTTCTGTTTTAGCAAAAGAAGTTGATTGCACATATTCTCATGCTGTTAAAATATTGCAGATTCTAGAAGAGCTTGGTCTTGTTGGGTTTGAGAAGAAAGGTAGAATCAAAATAATAAAGTTAACCAAAAGAGGATTACAGATTGCGGAGAATATAGAAGCTATAAAAGAGATTATTGACGCTAGTTAGTTTTCGAATATTTTTAGGAATATAAATAATTTTAAGGGTTTTTTGTTGTAGTTTTAAAGAATAAAAATGACCTCGAAGGGATTTGAACCCTCGACACCCACGTTAAGAGCGTGGTACTCTAACCGGGCTGAGCTACGAGGCCATTTAAGTTATGGGCAAAGAGTGATTTAAAAAAGTTTGTAATTTCTAAATTGGAGATTTCTGTATGGAATAAAATCAAGAAGTTGGTTTTTAGATGAAATTTATGCCAAAACTACTTTAAAATAACAAAAACAAAACATTTAAAAAGCAACTTTTTTTAATGTTTTCATCTAAACTACTGATAGTCTTTAGTATGCACATTCTCCAGCCAAAACACACGAAATTAAAACAAGAGGAAGTAAATAAATTACTTGTAAAGTATAATATTTCCTTGGCTCAATTACCTAAAATTTCTAAAGAAGATCCAGCTATTTTTGAATTAAATGTCCAACTTGGTGACGTAATCAAAATTGATAGAAAAGTTGCAGAAGGGAGTGAAGAATATTTTCGTGTTGTTGTTTAATTTTTAAAAATGGTTGCCCAAAAGTCTGTTACGGTTGATAGAAAGCATGTTCTTGTTAAGGAATTCTTAAGAAATCACTCTATAGTTGAATCAAACATTACTTCGTTTAATGATTTTATTGAAAATAGAATGCAAGAAATGGTTTCAGAATTGAATGAGAGTTTGCCAAAAGAAGATTTTGAAATAAAAATGGGCAAAATTACCGTTGGTAAACCAGATATCGTTGAAGCAGATGGTTCTATTAAATTAATTACACCAGCCGAAGCAAGATTAAGAGGACTAACTTATTCTGCGCCAATAAAGATCGAATTAACTATAAGATATGAAGGACAGATAGAAGCAGCAGAAGTTCAACTTGGCAGAATACCAATTATTGTAAAAAGTAAAGCTTGCAATCTTTATGGATTAAGTAAAGATGAGCTTATAGAGAAATATATTGATCCGGCAGATTCTGGCGGATATTTTATTGTAAATGGGAATGAAAGAATTTTGGTTATGGCTGAAGATTTGGCATCTAATCAATCATTTTTGGAAAATCAAAAAGTAAAAGGATTTGTTTTAAGGTTATTTTCGCAAAGAGGAGCATATAAAATACCAGTATCTATTAATGAAAGCAAAGAAGGAATATTAGAGATTTCTTTTTCAAGGTTTAGAAAAATTCCAGTAATGATTTTATTGAAGGCCCTTGGGATGGTTTCCGAAGCTGAGATATCCAAGATGATTGGGAAGCAAACAGATGGGTTACTTGTAAATTTATATGAATATGCATCACTTGCTGATGCCGAAGAAGCATTGATGAAAATAGCAGAGCTAACCTCATTACAGGGTACTAAGAAAGAAGTGTTGGATAGAACAAAGCAGAGGATAGATTCTTATTTATTACCACATGTTGGATTGGATAAAAATGCAAGACTGGAAAAAGCAAAAACTCTTTGTAAATTGATAAAGCAATTTTATATCTCTAAAGAACATCCAGATGATTCTTTAACAGATAAAGACCATTATGCAAATAAGAGAGTTAGACTTTCTGGTGACTTGCTTTCCGATTTGTTTAGGGTTAATTTAAATATATTATTGAGAGAAGTACAGCATTCATTGCAGAAGACAGTAAAGAGAAGAAAATTCTATTCCATAAAAACAATTGCTAAATCAACTTTATTTTCTCATAGAATTGAATCCGCCATTGCTACTGGTTCGTGGATTGGTGAAAGGACTGGAGTAACTCAGAATATGAAAAAGGATAATTTTTTATCCGTTATGTCACAATTACAGAAAGTTGTTTCTACATTACCTGGAGAACAGGAAAATTTTGCAGCTAGAACTGTACATCCAACTCATTATGGAAGATTCTGTCCAGTAGAAACACCAGAAGGTACTGAAATTGGTTTAAGAAAGAATTTGGCCATGTTAGCTAGAGTTTCTACTAGATGTATGGTCCCAGAGGATAAAATTATAAAGGTTTTAGTTGAGGAAAAAATGTCGAGAGAAGGAAACGATGGAATAGATGTTTTCTTGAATGGGAGATATGTTGGAGTTGTTCAAAATGGAAGAGAATTTTTCTTAAGTGCTAGAGAAAGAAGAAGAAAAGGAAATTTACCAATTGATTTAAGTATAAAATATGATTCATTTTTAGGAGCGGTATTCTTATCTACAGAAGTCGGAAGGGTTTTGAGACCACTGATTATTGCAGACAAGGGTGTTTCTAGATTAAAAGAAGAGCATTTGAATTTAGTTGAGCAGGGATCTTTGACTTGGAATAATTTAGTTGAACAGGGAATTATAGAATATCTTGATGCTTCTGAAGAAGATAATAATTATGTTTCTTTATATAAGGAAGAGCTAACAGAGGATCATGATTATTTAGAAGTTGATCCTATTGCGTGTCTTGGGGTTATTACATCCATTGTTCCGTATGCAAATCATGATCAGGCGCCTAGATTATTAAGGGGTAGTAAGACTCAGACACAGTCTCTGGGAATATATGCAGCTAATTATCACGTAAGAATAGATACGAATGTTTCTATTTTACATTATCCGCAAAAACCATTAGCGAGAAGCTTTACTTATGATACGTTGAATGTTTATCCAGCTGGACAAAATGTTATTGTTGCGGTTTTGCCTTACGATGGTTATAATATTGAAGATGCGGTTGTTTTAAACCAGGGTTCTATAGATAGAGGATTGGCTAGAAGTTCGTACTTTAGACCGTATACTTCCGTTGAATTAAATTATGCGGGAAGATTAAAGGATGAAATATGTATTCCGGAAAAAGATGTTTCTGGATATAGAATGGAACAATCATATAAATATTTAGAGGATGACGGAATAGCTTATCCTGAAGCAGATATGAAAGAGGGAGATGCAGTTATTGGAAAGATTTCTCCTCCTAAGTTCTTATCTGAAGCAAGAGAAATTTCTATACAAACTAAGAAAGAAAATTCAACTGTGGTTAGGCAAGAAGAAACAGGGATAGTAGATGGAGTATTTATTACATTGGACGGAGATGGAAATAAGTTGGTTCAAGTTAGAATGAGAGATTTAAGAAAGCCAGAAGTTGGAGATAAGTTTGCAACACCACACGGACAGAAGGGAATCGTTGGTTTTATTGCACCAGAACTAGATGTTCCATTTACTGCTAGGGGAGTAAGGCCAGATTTGATTTTCAATCCACATGGTATCCCATCTCGTATGACTGTCGGTTATTTATTGGAAATGATGGCTGGAAAAGTTGCAGCATTATCTGGTGTTGTTAGAGATGCTTCTGCATTTGCAGGAGAAGAACTTTTAAGCTTAGAGGAAAATTTGAAGAAGTTAGGATTTAGATATGACGGCAAAGAGGCATTATATCATGGGGTTACGGGACAGAAGTTGCCAGTTAAGATATTCGTTGGTAATATGTATTATTTGAAATTAGGACGTATGGTAAAGAATTTATTACATGCGAGAGCATCTGGTAAGATTGCATTATTAACAAGACAGCCGATTGAAGGAAGATCAAGGGGTGGTGGTTTAAGACTTGGAGAGATGGAGCAGCAAGCATTAGTCGCACATGGAGCGTCTTTATTATTGAAAGAGAGATATGACTCCGATAAAGTTATATTACACATTTGTGAAAGATGTGGAGCGCTTGCTACAGATGATAAGATAAGAGACAAACAAATTTGTTCATTGTGCCAATCCAATAAAATAGAGCCAGTTGAACTTTCATATGCTTTCAAATTATTGTTAGAAGAATTACAAGGTATGCATTTATTAACTAAATTTGAATTGAAAAATAAATACGATCAATAAAAATGGAAAAGCCAGTAAAAAAACAAATAAGAGCAATAAAATTTAGTTTATGCTCGCCAGAACAGATTAAAAAAATGGCTGTTGCTAAAATTGTTACACCAGAATTGTATGATGTAGATGGTTATCCAGTAGATGGCGGTTTGATGGATTTGAGACTTGGCGCTATAGATCCGGGAGTAAGGTGTAGAACTTGTGGGGGCCATCTAAAAGAATGTTTAGGTCATCCCGGTATGATTGAATTAGCTAGGCCGATTTTGCATATAAAGTATATTCAAATTTGTGAATTGGTTATGAGAACAACTTGTGAAGCTTGTGGAAAATTACTTTTGACTCAAGAAGATTCTCAAAAAGATTTGAAGACGAGATTGAAGAAAGCCAAAGAAGCAAAGAAATGTCCGCATTGTGGAATTGTTCAAGAGAAACCAAAATTTGAAAAACCATCTCAATTTCATGTTGGAAAAAGAAGAATCTTTCCATCAGAGATTAGAGAAAGATTGGCAAAAATACCAGATGAGGAATTGAAATTAATTGGCATTAATCCAAAAACATTGAGGCCAGAATGGTCTGTGTTGACTTATTTATTAGTTCCGCCTGTAACTGTTAGACCTTCTATTACTTTAGAATCTGGTGAAAGATCTGAAGATGATTTAACGCATAAATTGTCAGACATTATAAGGGCAAATCAAAGACTTTGGGAAAATTTAAACGCAGGTGCTCCAGAGGTTATTATTGAGGATTTGTGGGACTTGTTGCAATATCATATTACAACATTCTTTGATAATTCAGTTGCTAAGATACCTCCTGCAAGACACAGAAGTGGTCAGCCGCTGAAAACAATTAATGAAAGAATCAAGGGTAAAGAAGGACGTATCAGAAAGAATTTGGCGGGTAAGAGAGTTAATTTCTCTGCGAGAACGGTTATTTCTCCAGATCCATATTTGAAGTTAAATGAAGTCGGGATTCCTTTTGAAGTTGCAACTATTTTAACTGTTGCTGAAAAAGTTAATACATTAAATATTGAAAGAATGAGGAAATTAGTTTTAGCTGAGGGGTATCCTGCTGCAAATTATATTATTAGACCAGATGGGAAGAGAAAAAGAATTTCTAAAGAGTTAAAAGAAGATTTGGCAAAAGAAATTGAGCCAGGATATACCGTTGAAAGACATTTAGTCGATGGTGATATAGTTTTGTTTAATAGACATCCTTCATTGCATAGAGCTTCTTTGATGGCGCATAATGTTAGAGTTTTGCCAAATAAAACATTTAAGATGCATCCGGCAGTTTGTTTCCCATATAATGCGGATTTTGATGGGGATGAAATGAACATACACGCTCCACAGACAGAGGAAGCTAGAGCGGAAGCAGAGTGTTTGTTAAATGTTCAACAAAATTTAATTTCTCCAAAGAATAATACAAACTTATTTGGGTGTACCGATGATGCTTTAACTGGAAATTATATTATGGCAGAGCAAGATATTGATAGAGATGAAGCTATGCAATTGGTTTATTCTGCTGGGTTAAAATTATTTAATTCTGCGAAGAAAGTTAGTGGAAGAGATTTATTCGAGAATGCCTTACCAGACGAATTGAGAAATTCTAGAATAAAATCGGAAGGATTTATTACAGAAGAAGGAGAAGATATCAAGAGATTAGATAAGGAGATTGGAAGAAAAAGAACTATAGAAGTTTTGAAAGATGTTTATACTTTAGGGATGACCTTCTTATCTAGAAATGGATTTACTATTTCTATTACCGATTTGGATGTTTCTGACGAAGTTAAAAAAGAAACACAAAGATTGATTGAAAATGCTAATAAAAAAACACAAGATATAATTGAAGCGTATTATAATAAAACTCTAGAAATACTTCCAGGAAAAACGGAAGAACAAACTAGGGAAATTAAGTTGTTACAGGTTTTGAATGGAGTTAGAACCGAAATTGGTAAATATGTAAAAGAGAAATTTCCTAAAGATAATTTAGTAAATAAAATGATTTCGGCTAAGGCAAGAGGTAGTATGTTGAATGTTACACAGATTGCTTGTTCTGTTGGTCAGCAGGTAATGAGAGGCCAGAGAATTAATTTTGGTTATACCGGAAGGTCTTTAAGTTGTTTCAAAAAGGGAGATTTAACTCCAGCTGCTGGCGGATTTATTAAAAATTCTTTCATAAATGGATTAAGACCTGATGAATTTTTCTTCGGCGGCATGACAGGAAGAGATGCTATGATGGATACTGCTCTGAGAACTCCTAAATCTGGTTATTTATATAGAAGATTAGTTTCTGCACTGCAAGACTTTATTGTTGAATATGATGGAACGGTTAGAGATGCCAACGAGGGAATTGTTCAATATGCTTTTGGTGGTGATGGATTAGATGTTTCTGGATTACATAAAAATCAGAAATTGGCTCCGGGAGAAGCTATTGGTATTGTTACTGCTCAATCATTTGGTGAATCTTCTACTCAGATGGTTCTTAATGTATTCCACTCTGCTGGAGTTGCTGAAATGCAGGTTACGCAGGGCCTTCCAAGATTGATCGAAATTTTAGATGCAAGAAAGAAGCCATCTACACCAGCTATGGAAATTTATTTGGATAAGGAACACAATAATGAAAAAGATTCTAAAATTATGGCTGAAAAAATTAAGGAAGTTAAATTAAGGGAAATAATTAGCGAGGTTAATGTTGATTTCGGAAGTAAAAAGATAGATGTTTTTATCGATAAAGAAGCATTAAAGAGAGTACATATGGGAGTAGAAAAGATTGTAGATGTTTTGAATGAAAAGGGAATGGGTGCGAAGAAAAAGGGAGAAGACGTAATAGTATTTGATCTTGGTGAGAGTGACTTTAAGTCTATATTTAGGTTTAAACAAAAGATAAAAGAGACTATCGTATCTGGAGTTAAGGCAATAGAGCAGGTTTTAGTCGTAAAGAGAGATGCGAATTATGTTATATTAACTGCTGGGACAAATTTAAAGGATATTTTACAATTTAAGGGAGTGAATATCGAAAAGATTTTCACAAATGATGTGCATGAAGTTTCTTCTCTACTTGGAATAGAATCGGCTAGACAATCAATTATAGATGAAATTAATAAGGTTTTGGTTTCACAGGGTTTAGATATCGATAAGAGACATTTAACACTTGTTGCTGATGCAATGACGTCTTCTGGAATTGTTAAGGGAGTTACAAGAGTGGGTATTATCTCAGATAAATCATCTGTACTCGCAAGAGCCTCTTTCGAAACCCCAGTTAAGCATTTTGTAAATGCGTCTAGAACGGGAAAGAAAGATAAAATGGCGTCCGTTATTGAAAATATTATATTAAATCAACCAGTTCCGGTCGGAACGGGGTTGCCGGGATTGCTTGTAAAAGTAACTGGTCCATTATCAAAAGAAGAAAAGGGGGCTAAGGGTAAAAAATGAGCTTAAGAGAATTAACAGATGCTAATAAAAAAGGAAATGTTAGTTTTGGAATCAAACAGATTTTAAGATTGGCTAAAACAAAGAAACTGAAGAAGAATGCTTCTATTTTTGTTACTAAGGATTGTAGAGTTGAAACTTTAAAAAAACTTGAAGACGCAGGAGTTGAATTTGAGGTTCTTAAAAATAAAGCAGATATTGCGAAAGAATTAGGAATTGAATTTGGTTCTGAGGTTTTTTTAATTAATTAATAATGGCGAAGACAATAGACATGCAGCTTATGAGGTATATCAATCTTTTTGAAAAGATTTCACGTGTTTCTACTACAGATTGTTTTATTTATAATAATACGATATTTTTTGCTGTTCCAAAAGCTTTGATGATGCAAGCAATTGGAAGAAATGGAGAGAATGTTAAAAGAATATCAGAAACTTTTAGCAAGAGAATAAAAGTTGTTTCAATGCCTAGTGATAAAGAAATTTTAGATGATAAAATGGGCGCATTAAAAAGATTTATTACGGAAGTTGTTTTGCCTGTCGAATTTACTGGACTTGATTTTAACGACGATGTTGTTGTTTTATCCGGGAGTAGAGAAAGCAAGGCAATTTTAATTGGAAGAGATAGATCGAGAGAAAAGGAACTAGCACACGTATTAGAAAAGATATTCGGAGTAAAGGCATTTAAGATTGTTTAAACATAATCTTTATAAATCGTTATTTCGAGGAGTTTGTATGGGATTGATGAACGCAAGAAAATTAAGGAAGGAGAGAAAGCAGCACCAGATGAATCATAAGAGATTCAGGAAGAAAAAACTTGGTATTACGTTGAAGTATGCAGTTATTGGAAGGTCTTCTCAAGCTAAAGGTATTGTCGTAAATAAATTTCAATTGGAAGCTAAACAGCCTAATTCTGCTATGAGAAAATGTTGCAAGGTTCAGTTGACAAAGACGGGTAAACCAATTGGTGCATTTATTCCAGGAAATTTAGCACAGAAATTTATTGATGAACATGATGAAGTCATGATTGAAAAGATTGGTGGTAAGATGGGTAAAACAAAAGGGGATTTGTCTGGTGTACGATTTCAAGTTATTAAAGTAAATGATCAACCTTTGAGTTTATTATGGAGAGGAAAGATCGAGAAGGGTAGAAGATAAAGATGGTAGCAATGAAAATATTTGGTCTTTGGGATATTTCAGAAGTTTCTGTTTCTGAGCCTGGTTTAAAGAAAGTTATAAATTTGGATGATAGATTACTTTTGAAATCACATGGTAGAATTAAGTATGATCAGGCTAAAACAAAGGTGAATGTTATTGAAAGAATTATAAATTTGCTACAGGTTCCAGGTAGTAGAGGAAAAAAACATAGAATAATTACAAATTGGATGACTGGGAAACAGCAAAAGGCGACTATGATTCTTATTGATGCCTTAAAAATTATTGAGAAACAAACAAAACAAAATCCTATTGCTGTTTTAGTAAAAGCAATTGAAAATGCAGCGCCAAGAGACGAAGTTACTGCTATAGAATATGGCGGAGCAAGATATCCACAAGCTGTTGACGTTTCTCCAAGAAGAAGATTGAATTTGACATTAAGATTTATTGTTAATGGAGCATATGATAAAGCATTCAATAAAAAAGCTACAATTACAGAATCATTAGCTAAAGAATTAATCGCTGCTTCAAACAATTCTGGTGATAGTTATGCTATCACAAAGAAGAACGATATAGAAAAACAGGCAGACGCTGCACGTTAAAAATGGCAACAGAAGAAAAGAATTTCGATAAAATAAAGAGAATTATAAAAAACCAAAAGAATATTAGAAACATCGCTACTTCTGCTCATATTCATCATGGCAAAACAGCTTTTACGGATAATTTGTTAGCAGCTGCTGGTAAAATGTCAAACAAGTCTGCTGGTGATTTAGAAGCGGGAATGGCGACATGGCAACATGCAGATGAGCAGGAAAGATTGATGACTGTTGATGCGGCGAATGTGTCGATGGTTCACTCGTTTAAAGATGAGGAATATTTAGTTAATTTAATCGATACTCCTGGGCATGTTGATTTCTCAGGTAACGTTACAAGAGCTATGAGAGCGATTGATGGAACGGTAGTGCTGGCTTGTGCGTCTGAGGGAATTATGCCCCAAACTGAAACGGTATTGAAACAGGCATTAAGAGAGAGAGTAAAACCGGTTTTGTTTATCAATAAGGTAGATAGATTAATCAAAGAATTGAAAGTTACTCCACAGCAAATGCAGGAAAAATTCAAAAAGATTATTGATGAATTTAATACTTTAATCGCAAATATTGCTGAGCCAGAATTTAAATCTAAGTGGCAAGTTAATGTAGCCGATGGATCTGTTGCATTTGGTTCTGCTAGAGATAATTGGGCTCTAACAGTTCCCTTTATGATAAAGAAAAAGATTACCTTTGCAGATATTTATAAAATTTATGATGAGTCTTTAACCGAAGAAGCAAGAAAAGATTGGGCTATTAAGAATGCTTCTTTATTTGAAGTAATGATGGATGTGGCGGTTACGCATTTACCTTCTCCTTTAGAAGCTCAAAAATATAGAATTGGCAGAATATGGAAGGGAGATCCTGAATCTGGATTTGGAAAGCAATTATTGGCTTGTGATGCAGGTGGCGAACCCTCATTCGTTATTACGAGAATTGTTATTGAGCCTAGATCCGGGAAGGAAATTTCTGCAGGGAGATGTTTTTCAGGAACTATAAAAGTTGGAGATGAATTGTGGTTGAATTTAGCTAAGAAGAAACAAAGAGTTCAGCAAGTTTTAGTTTATGACGGTATCAGACCAGAGCAGGTAGAGGAAGCTGGTGCTGGAAATGTTTTTGCTGTTGCAGGTATTGTTTCTGAAGTTGGAGAAACGTTAACAAAGGAACCGCAAACTCCATTTGAAGAAATTAAGCATATTTTTCAACCGGTTATTACAAAATCTATTAGCGTAGAAAAGTCTGTTGATTTGCCGAAGCTTGTAGAAGTTTTAAGAAAGGTTGCAAAAGAAGATCCATCTATTAAAATTGAAATTAATGAAGAGACTGGAGAAAATCTTATGTCCGGTATGGGGGAATTACATTTAGAGATTGTTGAGAATAGAATTAAAACAGAAAAGGGAGTAGAAATTAGGACATCTAATCCAATTGTTGTATATAGAGAAACTGTTTTGAAAAGTTCTGGCCCAACAGAAGGTAAGTCTCCAAATAGACATAATGCATTTTATTTACAAGTTGAACCTTTAGATGATACGTTATCTGCGGCAATAGAAAGAGGAGATGTTTCCGAAGGAAAAATAAAGAAAGATAAGAAAGATGAAGTTTTATTGAAATCATTACTTGCTGCCGGAGTTACGCATGATGAGACAAGACAGATCAGAGATATTTTTATGGGAAGCGTTTTTTTAGATAAAACAAAGGGCGAGGTTCATATTGGTGAAGTTATTGAATTAATATTGGATTCATTTGAAATGGTTATGAAAGCTGGACCATTATCTAGAGAGCCATGTCAAAAGTTGAAAGTTTCTTTGGTTGATATGAAATTGCACGAAGATGCTATCCATAGAGGTCCTGCACAGGTTTATCCGGCTATTAGAGAAGCTTTACAGGCGGCTTTTAAGAATGCCTCTCCTGTCTTATTTGAGCCAGTTCAGGTACATGTTATAGAAATTCCAACAGAGTTTATGGGAGAAGTTTCGAAATTAGTAGTTCAAAAGAGAGGGCAGATGATTGATGCTAGGCAAGAAGGAATTGTTTCGTTTATTAAGGCAAAATTACCTGTAGCTGAGATGATTGGGTGGAGTTCTGACTTAAGATCATGCACTGGAGGAAGAGGCGTTTCTTCGTTATTGGATCAAACTTTTGAAAGAATGCCAAACGAATTACAGCAAAAAGTAATTAGGCAGATTAGAGAAAGAAAGGGTCTTGCTGAGAATCAGTAAGTTTAATTTTTTTTTGGGAGTTTTTTTATTACAAATTAATTTTTAGTCTATAATCTTTGTTGCTGCCTTTTCGAGTCGATTCATTATCGCTGTTCCGAGTCCTTCCTTTTTTAATCCACGAATAATTATTGTTTTTACTTTTTCCTTGTCGGCTTTTCTAAATTCTTTGAAAAGATTTTTTGCTGTGTTTTTCGTGCCTTCTTTTTCCAGAATTATTTTTACTTTTCCATCTTTTTCGTATTGTTCTTTTATTTTTTTAAGGCTGATTTTTTTGTTTACTACAATTATCTTTGCTTCGGGGGAATAGTGTTTATATTTCATTCCCGGAGATTTTGTTTTTTTACATCTGTGTGACTTTTTTGTTATTTTAATTATTTTCTGTATTTCTTCTTCTGTTATTTTTCCGGGTCTTAGTATTCTTGGAATTTTAGTTGTTAGGTCAATTACAGTTGACTCTATTCCTATTTCTGTTTCCCCACCATCTATAATTAGAGGTATCTTTGTGTCTAGGTCTTCGTATACGTGTTTCGCGCTTGTTGGGCTCGGTTTGCCAGATGAGTTTGCAGAAGGGGCTGCAATTGGACAGCCCGATTCTTTTATGATTTTTAGTGCTATTTTATTTTTTGGCATTCTAATTGCTACACTGTTAAGCCCAGCCGTAACGATGTTCGGAACTATTTTTGATTTCTTTAAAATTATTGTTAATGGTCCTGGCCAGAATTTCCTTATTAGTTTTTCTGCTTTCGGGGGGATGGTTCTTACTAGTTCGGTTATCTGTTTTATATTGGATATGTGAACTATTAGGGGATTATCTTGAGGTCGGCCCTTCGCAATGAATATTTTCTTTACTGCATTTTTATCTAGTGCATTTGCTCCCAGTCCGTAAACTGTTTCCGTGGGGAATGCGACTAATTCACCCGTTTTTATGAGTTCTGCTGCTAGCTTTATTTTTTCTATTTCTGGTTTTTTAGAATCTATTTTTTCTATGTGGGTATTCATTATTCTCTAATTTCTTTTCTTAATTCTTCTACGCTTCCTATGTGTTTTTCGGTTGGTCTTCCTGGTTTTTCGAGTGGTCTGAGCATTTCTGGTGCGAAGTGTTTTGCGTAGGTTTGAATTATAAAACCTAAGGCTTGATTTTTGTTTCTCATTCCATTTTTGGCCTTGACTACGTTTACGATTCTGTTTTCTTTTTCGGATAGTTTTATTATGTTTTGTACCATATTAAGCTGTTTTCTCCCAAAATAAAGTATTTATTTTTCTTCTTGCGCTGCCTCTTCTCTTTTTTATAACTTTTACGAATTTAAAGCCGCTTTTTTCTAATACTCTTCCAGAAGCTGGATTGGATTTATCATTGTCTGCTACAATTCTTTTTAGTTTTAGTTTTTTGAATCCAAAATATAAGATTTTTTCAACTGCTAGACTAGTTATTCCCTTATTCCAATATTTTTTACCAAGAGCGAATCCTAGAGTAAATGTATGTTTATTTTGTGAAGGTTTTTCTAGACAAACTAATCCTACGAGTTCGTTGTCGTAAGCTATGACAAATTCATAATAGTTTCCCTTTTTATTTAAGTCAATTATTTTTTGTAAGTGGATTTTGGCGTCTTCCATAGATAGCGGGTATTTGAAGCCGTCTAGTTGTTTGGCAACTTCAATATCATCGAAGATTTTCTGGAATTCTTCTAGGTCTGAGATTTTTGGTTTTCTAAGTGAGACGTTCATTTAAACTCCTTCACTAATTTTAAATCAGAGATAGTAAATCCCCACTTCTTATATGCTTCTTGTGCAACTTTATTTTGAGGCATAACAAAAAGCGCGATGACTCCTTTACCAATTTTTCTTTCTTTAAACCATTTAATAAATTCGTCTTTTAATCTAGAAGACAAACCCCTACCTCTCATTTTAGGTATAATATAGATTTCATCAATTGTGCCATAGTTTTTGATAGCATACTTCTTACTTCTCTTAAAACTTCCCAAGATAAATCCCGTTATTTTATCTTTATCAACCAAGACCCTTAGAAGTTTATTCTGTTCTAAAACATAATCTCTGAGATCCTGCAGAATTCCCGTTTTTGTAATCATCCATCTGCTCCTATCTACATTAGTTAGTTTTTTCTCTTCTTTTTGATATTCTAGATACAGATTCACGAGTTGGGGTAAATCGCTTGCCGTCGCTTTTCTAATTTTTATCATTTGTACATCTCCTTTATTTTTATGTTAAATTTCTCTAATTTATCTGACAATTTTAATCCCGTCTCTTTTTCTAATTCTAAAACTATTTTATTGTTAATTGGTTCCATAAATTCGTGAAGAATCTTTGGGTTCTCAAATTTTTTCCCAGACAAATGATTGTGTAAAAGTTCATGGCAAAGAGTCACGATAGAATATCGATCATGAAATTTGTAGACTAGAGTTAATGGATCAGAAATGCTTATTTTATTTATAGGAGTCAAATAAATAGGAATAAAATCATATTTCCATTTTCCATCATGATTTTTTTCTATAATTTTTTTTATTTTTGATAAAATTTTTTTTATTTTTTCTTCAAAGGGTTTACTTTTTTCTACGAATTCTCTAAAATCTTCTATTTTTAATTCTGGTGCTAGCATCCTGGAATAAATCCAGCTATAACGAATTTGAGATTTTATCATTTTAATTCCTTCTCCCAGCTATCTTTTTTAAAATCTTTCTTCGTAATTCCTAGTTTTTTTAAATAATCATAAAAACTTTGTATATCGTCGGCAAAATCACTAATTACAGCATCATAAATGTGCGTCGATAAAGAGGGAAGCTTAAGTTTCTTTTTGTAAAAATGGTATTTTAATTTTAATATACGCATTCTTTTTTCTAAAGATGCCTTATTTAATTTTTCATATTTATCTTTTATTTTTTTGTTAACAATTAAAATATCTAATTTCCAAATAATTTTATCTTTATAGAATATATGGATAGATTTCCCCCCCAGAGATTTTCTATTTTCTACCCACTTTCTAACCATATTTTTATCTGAATCAAAATAATTATCCAAAATTTTTAATGTGTCTCCAGTCTTTTTCGTAATAATTATCAAGTCAATGTCTGGTTTAATGACCATGTGGTGTTTTACGCTTCCGGAGATAAATATTTCTCCAAATTCCGTTATTTTGTTTTTCAAATCTAATTCCTTAAGTAGGGCAATCGCTTCTTTCTCTCGTCTTTTTGAAAATTCTTTCACAATTTGCATATGTTTTAGGTTGGTCATTTTTATAACAATTTATAACAATCTGTTATATAAAAACCTTTGTACAGATAAGCTTTTAAACCGAAAATTGTTCAAAAACTTGGTCCGTATAGAAATGTACAGGGCTAAAATCTAACTAAACTTATTAAAAGAAAAAATGGCTAAAACAAAACCAATAATGAATGTCGTTTTCGTCGGACACGTAGACGCTGGTAAGTCCACAACTATCGGAAGATTGTTCTGGGAAACAGGCGGAGTTTCCGAACAGGAAATGGCAAAATTAAAGGAAGAAGCAGCTAAACACGGAAAAGCTGGTTTTGAATTTGCGTATGTCATGGACAATATTAAGGAAGAAAGAGAAAGAGGAGTAACTATCGACTTGTCTTACAAGAAGATTTTGACTCAAAACTTTGAAGTCACTGTTATTGACGCTCCAGGTCACAAAGACTTCGTCAAGAATATGATTACTGGTGCATCTCAAGCTGATGCAGCTTTCCTTGTTGTCGATGCAGCAAATGGAGTACAGCCTCAAACAAAAGAACACTTATGGTTGTTAAGAACTATGGGCGTTAAGAACATAGCTATCTGGATAAACAAGATGGATATGGTTCAATTTGCTGAAGACAAATATAATAAAGTCAAAGCAGATGTTGAGGCACTTTTGAAACAAGTTGGCTATAAATTAGAAACAACACCTTTCTTGGCTGGTGCTGGATTTTTGGGCGAAAACGTCTCAAAGAAATCCGACAAAATGGCCTGGTATAAGGGATTGACTATTTTAGAACAACTTGACAAATTTCCCGCTCCTGAAAAACCAACAACTTTACCACTTAGAATGCCAATCCAGGATGTATATGAAATCACTGGTATTGGAGTCGTGCCTGTAGGAAAAATCGAAACTGGTACAATGAAACCAGGTCAGAAGATTATAATCCTTCCAGGTAGAAGTGGAGTAGGCGTTCCAGGTGAAATCAAAACAATTGAAGCTCATCATGAACAATTACCGTTGGGAGAAGCTGGAGATAATGTTGGTGTAAATATTAGAGGCATTGGAAAGAAAGACGTTGCTAGAGGCGATGTTATTTGCTCTGCTGACTCACCTATCAAGATAGTGGAAGAATTTACTGCACAAGTTGCTGTAATTAATCATCCAACTGTTATTGCTAAGGGCTATACACCGGTGTTCCACATCCATACTGCTCAAATTCCTTGTCAATTTATAGAATTGGTAGGCAAATTAGATCCTAAAACGGGTCAAATTGCAGAACAGAATCCAGACTTTTTGAAAAATGGAGATGTAGCTATCGTAAAGTTGAAACCTATCGGTAATCTTGTATTAGAGACTGCTGAGGTTAATCCTTACATGGCTAGATTCGCTATCAGAGATGCTGGTGTTACAGTTGCTGCAGGTGTCTGCAAATCTATAGTTGAAAAGAAAAAGTAAGCATACTTTAATTAGCCGAACTTTGTTCGGCATTTTTATTTTTTTATCTCTTAATTTTAGAGATTGTTTAGAGGGGTGGTCGTAAAGAATCGCGTAAGAATTCTAGAAGAACAAATGGGAAAATTTTATATTCCAGAAGTAGTGAAGGTAAGAAAAATTCCAGTTGTAGTTTATCTTTGTGAGGGGGTAGAAAATACTTTGTGTATGGAAAGTGGAAAGTGGAAGGAACATACTGGAGATCGTCTTACTAAAACGGAGGTTAGAGAACACCTAGAGACTCTGTATATGATGAATAAGTTTCCATGGGGAAAATTTAATATAGATATTCTATGGAGAAAAGGAATTAGTTTTATGACAGACGTATGGACTTTTTCAAATTTAGATTCTTGGGGGTCGGGAGCTCTTTCGACTGGCATGACGTTTAGTGGATGTAGTAGAGATACTGCAGTTGGAACATCTGCAGAATATGGGCATGTTATGTTAGGAAGAGAGGCAGAGCATAGGCTTTTTGGTGGTCTTAATGGTGGTCCGATGAAGCTTGAGGAATATCTAGCAAGCCGTCCGCAATTACCTTCACAAATAACAAACAATCAAAGATATTTTATTTAATGTTTCAATAAATTTAAATAGTTAGTCGACTATGGTAGTTTATGACAGAAAAGAAGAAGTGTTCGCGTTGTGGCAAGCAAGTTGAGTTTTTGTGTGCTGCGTGTTGGAGATGTAAAGATTGTCCGGTGGATTGTAAAATTCACATGAAGAGGGTTATAGACGGTGTAATCGGTGAGTGTGATAGCAGTTGTCAGAAAAAGGTTTTTGGTAAATAATTATCTTAATTCTACTGATTTTGCATCAGCAAATTTTCCTATTCTTTTATAATATTCAGATAATTTATTCTTTATCATAGTTTTTTCGAGTTCATCTAATTTCATCCCTAAAAGATGTTCGTAAAACTTTACAGCATTTGTCATTCTCATTCTTCTTTCTAGGTCGTTTGCAACTGTAAAATAAGTATTTTTTTTTGCAAGGGCAATTTTTATTTGTTGATCTGGGTTTCCTTCTCTTGATGCTCTCGCAAAAGCATCGTCAGCACCGAGTATATTCCCTGCCTTTGCATAATATTCTGCGGCTTTAAGATAGCTCTCTATTTTTTCCCTAAATGTTATGTCATACCCAGCTTTTCCAGCCATTGCTTTTGCTGCTTTGTCAAACATTAATTTTTTTTCATATAAGAAAGCGAGTGTTCCTAGTGCAAATTTTTTTACATCCATATTAACATCAGAGCCTCTAAGGGCAGATTCTAAATATTCCATCTTGGTTAAATCTGTGTTTAGGGATTCAAATTTTGCTTTAACTTCTTGAAATAACCTCTCTTTTACCTGTACCATAATTTCTTTAGATGTGTTTTGTTTTTAAATATTGTTGTTATGAAAAGAAATTATTTTGTGCGTATTAGGTATGGTGTTACGTCGGATTCTAACAAGGATATGCGTCGTTGTATTGCAATTACACTTCTTCTGGCTTGTTCGCAACATCTTATCGTATCTGCTGACCATGCTTCATATCGTAAATCTGGCTTTCCCTCGTAGCTTGGATTTCGTTCTTGTGTTGGCATTAAATATTTAAAATATTTTAGTTTTTAAAGATAATTGTGATAGAATAGTAAATAAAAAAAAGATAGCCGACAAAAAGTCGGCTAAATGAAATTAAATTAAATTGAAACTAGTTCAATTCCGTTAGCGTTATCTATTCTTCCAAAGCTTTGAGCAGCGACGTATTTTGCGCCTAATTTCTGAGCGCCTTCAACTACGCCATTTGCAGCGAAGCTCGTTAGTAAAACCCAAACAGGTTCTTCTAATTTCAAATAGTCAAGCTTGGACATTGGGATATTTCTCAGAATCTCTAAAGATTCACCTAACACAAGAACGTTTTTTCCTCTTATTTCAGATGCGATTTCTCTTATTTTCTTTTTATCTTCTGTGCTTAGAGTTTTTTCGCTTTTTGTTTTTTCTTGAGCTGGTTCTTCTTTTTGAGATCTATAGTCATTTCTGTAACCATAGGATCTGCTATCTCTTTCATATCTTTTAGGTTCGTCAAATTTCTTGAAAAATTCTTCAGGAGCTACTTTTTTCCTTAGTGCTAGATGAAGATCTTTTCCCGCCAATTCTTCGACTTCTTTCCCATCAGGTGCTTGAGCAATATATGCTATTTTTGCATTTGCACAAACATTTGTTGCGATAAGTTTTCCGCCCCTATCGCCGTCTACAAAAAGAGTTAGTTCCTTTGTTTGTCCTAGTTTTGCTATTTCAGCTGGAAGTTTAGTACCGTTCATGCCAATAACATTTGTTATGTTATGTTTTAGCATATTTACAACATCAGCTCTACCTTCAACAACAATAACTTCATTTCCAGATAGATCTCCTGCCGATAACTGTTCGTCACCGTAAGTAGTTATCTTCATTGTTCTAGAAGATTCTCTTAATTCTTGTCCGATTTCTTGAGATTCAAGCTCGCTACCCTTTATTCCGGAAAGCAATTGTTTTGCTCTTTCCATAATATAGTCTCTCTTTCCGCCTCTAACATCTTCAATTTCTGTAATAGTAATCTTAGCGTCAGTTGGGCCAATTTTTTCAATTGTTTCAAGAGCTGCAGCAATAATAGTAGTTTCTGTCTTATCTAAAGCAGATGGGATTGTAATTTGTCCCTTTGTTTTTCCATTTTCTGTTGTTAGTTCAACATCGATTCTACCAATTTTGCCTTCTTTTTGTAGTTCCCTTAATTCAAGATCGCTTCCAAGTAAACCTTCAGTTTGCCCAAAAAGAGCTCCGATTACGTCGGGCTTTTCAAGTAAACCTTCAGATTCAAAGTCTGCGGATATTGTATATTTTATTGATACTGGACTTATTTTTGCCATTTTTTCCTCCGTGTATTTTAGTTGTCTTAGAAAAAGTGATTCTGCTAATAACAGTAATGAATATGAATTTTGGTTTTACCAAAACGTAATATTGATTGTGAGTAGTTAATAATCCTCAACGGACACTTTTCCTAATGAACTGACGAGCAAATATTGGTTTTTAAAGCTTGTGTTTTGATGTTGTCTAGAATGCAAAATAAAAATATTTATAAACATTGCAAAAAACTAAAAAACAGACTAAAAAGGTGTTAAAATGAATTTAGACGAAAGAGGCAGAAACCCAGAAGAGGAGAAATTAGATGAGTTCAGTGAGTCAGATTTAGATGACGATATTGAATTAGAATAATTTTTATTTCAAAATGGTAGAAAAAATGGAAAAAGATGAAGTAGAAGCAGAGCTGGTTGCGGAAGCAAAAGAAGACGCTAAGGCAAATGCGAAGAAGAAACTAGTGGAAAGTGTTGTCGAAGAAGAATTCGACGATGATGACGAGCTTGGAGAAGATGATATAGATGAAATAGAGGAAGAATAAAAGATAGACTTATAAATTTGTTTTTTCTTATATTATTATGAAGAGGATTGGAAAGAAGGGTTCGTCTCATTTAGAGATAATTATTGCATTTGTACTTTTTGTTGGATTTTCTCTATTCTTAATGATGTATTTACAGCCAACTCAGAAGAATACTCTTGAAGGATCTATTCTTTTTGGTTTAAAAAATGAGTTTTTTGATAATACCGTTAGTAACGTCACAATTGCGATGGTAAAGAAAGCGAATGCGACGGAAGGTACTGATGCATGCTG
>Ga0268276_1000658_pt1 | contig 39172 bp, 36 predicted proteins | sample saktaG_4_FD_190145 | JGI IMG/M metagenome (GOLD analysis project Ga0268276, IMG submission 190145) | Saline water microbial communities from Sakinaw Lake, British Columbia, Canada - sak_2010_1_5_45m | ecosystem: Environmental > Aquatic > Non-marine Saline and Alkaline > Saline ...
TCAGATTTATATCTAGGCAACCAGTAACAGCAAGAACAATGCCTAAAATCATACATAGTTATCTGAGAATATTTCTGGCCAGCCTGGCTTTTTTCATCGCCAAGAACCCGCTTTGCAAGCCTTTTGAGGTATTTATTTGCAGCAGTAGGGGAAGTTGTAAACAGATAGTCTTCTTTGCCTAATCCTTTAGTTTTTACATAATCTCGGATTAAATCAGAGCAAATCATAAGTTTTATTCTTCTGCCAAAAGTTTTGCTAATCTCTTCTCTTATGTTTAACTCTTTAAAATCATTAAAGAAATCACCTACCTTAACATTCATCAATTCAGTTGGAGCTCTTATTCCGGTATCAAATAAAAACCAGATTAAGACTTTGTATTCATGCTTTGCTCCCTTACAGAGTATCTTAACCTGCTCTTCTGTCAAATAAACCCATTCTGGCTTGTCTCCAGAAGTATCTAAATCAAGAGTTATATCATTTAGTTGAATTCCTTCCCTTCTGTTAACCTTGATCCACCAATGCCAGAAAGCCTTGAAATCCTTGACAAAATGTTTTGGAGACATGTAATCCTTGCCGTCTTGCCTTTTAATGATTCCATTTCTCATATCCACAAAAAAGCCGAATAACTGGGTTTCTGTCACGTCAGTTATCTTGTTTAAATTAAATCTCTCTTTAAACATCTTTGATAGGGCAATTAATCTCTGTTTAAGGACATTAAGCCTTATGTAGCTTCTTGAGCCTTTTTTGGAAGTTGAGCAGATGTTCAGCCCAGATTCCATATCATTCAGGAATCTTAGAGTTATATCAGAATTCTCCTTAGTTATTTCAGGGATGACTGAGTGGTTTTTCTCTTTCCATGCAAGGTATTTTTCCTTGTTTTTGAAAGGATCAATTTTTACCATTTTCAGTGTCTGGTGTGTCCATCTGGAGGATATATAAATCTTGTCGTTGGGAATTGTCACAGGACGGTGACTTGAGTTTTTACATCCAATTTACTTCCATTAAATCTAATTAAAACTAAAACTTTACTTATAAGATACATTTAAATACATATAATTAGTACTAATAATATGGATGTTGAACAAATAAGGAAGATAATAGCAACAGGGGAAAACCAGGAAGTGGAATTTAAAGAATCATTCCATAGTCAGCAAAAAATATGCCATATTCTCTGCGGATTAGGTAATACTAACGGAGGTATGATCCTTTTTGGAGTTTCTAACGATGGAAAGATTTTTGGGATTAAGGAAAATTTAGACGAATTTCAGAGGAAGATTTCAAGTGCAAGCCAATGCCTTTCACCCACACCCCTAATTTCAATAGAGACCTATAAAATAGATAAAGAAAAGATAATTATTGCAATAATCCAGAGAGCAATAGATGGAATTTATTACATGTTTGATGGGGCAATTTATGTAAGAATTGGGAGTACAACCAAAAAGCTAGATGGTCAAAATCACCTGGATTTTTTGAGAAATAAACAGATTCTATCTTTTGATGAAACTTTTGAGAATAATGCAAAAGTAGATGATTTAAGTTTAGAGAATATTAAGGAATATTTAAAATCAAGAGATCAAAGAAACTTTCTTGAGGACCACACGATTGAAGATTTCCTTATTAGCAAGAAATTGGCTTCCAAAAACGGAAAGTTAAAAATTAAAAATTCTGCGGTACTTTTATTTGCTAAAAATCCACAAGACTTTTATCCACAATCTGAAATAAAATTTGTACGGTTCAAAGGAAAAGAGCCTGTAGAGATTTTAGTTCACAAATTAATCCAAAAAAATCTATTCTCCTCAATAGAAGAGACCATGGAACTAATTAGGGAGAATATTTCTAAGAGTATAAAACTCTCAGGAGATCCGAAAAGAAAAGAGGAGTATGAATATCCTATGGAGGCGGTTAGAGAAGCAGTAGTTAATGCTATAGCTCATAGGGACTATTTCAGCAAGGATGCAATTCAAATTTATGTATTTGATAACCGGATTGAGATAACCAACCCAGGCTCATTGCCCCAAGGCTTGCCGAGAGAGCTATTTGGTACTATTTCAGTTCAAAGGAATCCAATTACTTACCGTTTTTTGAGAGACTTAGATTATGTGGAGGGTTTGGGGACAGGAATTCCCAGAATGAAAAATTATATGAGGCGAGTGGGGTTGAGAGACCCTGATTTTATTTTTACTGAAAGTTTTTTCAGGATAATCTTATACAATAAAAAAGGCAGAAAAGAACCCATAAAAAGTGCGGAGGATTTAAGTGAAAGGCAAAAGAAAGCTTTAGATTATTTAAAAAGAAATAAAACGATTAAATCCCAGACCTATGAAGAGATAAACAGAGTTTCTCATGGGACCGCTGTTAGCGAACTCAATGAATTAATTGAGTTCAAGTTTATTGAAAAAGTTGGAGCTTATCGCGGAGCTTATTATATCTTAAAAAGAAAGGGAGATTAACTGAAAATATTAAAAAAGTCAGGTGTGAAATCAAAACTTTTTACATTACACCCGTTTTATAATTACAATTCCATTTTTGCCATCATATCTTTCTATTAACCATTTCTGCAAACTCTTTTCTATATTCCTTGATTTTATTGTTATCTATGTTTTTTATCAAGAGTTTAATCTCAATTATGAAGTCCTCTGCTATTTTTATCATCTCTTGTGTGGATTCTTTATTAACCTCATAATCATCCTTTCCAGTTACATAGTATTGCTTGTCTATTCGTTCTTTTTTTGCTACAAAAATAGGTTTGTATAAATCTTCTTTTTTTAGGAGAGTTTTTAACAAGATGATTGAACCTGTGTGATTTTCACATTTGATTCCTATTTTATATAATAATGCAGTTAAAGAATTATACATTGCATAGTAAGACATTGAAACTGAATTTTCATAAAGATTGTTATTAATAAGAAGTTTTGCTGATTTTAAGCTATTCCCTGATTTTTCCAGATAAGACTTTTTAACTTCTTCAGAAGGCTCAACTAGTTTTAGTCTTTCTTGCCTAATTAATTTTGAAAGAAAATTCAAATCTTCCTGATTATACAATTTTTTCATAAAATTCCTCTACTCCCTTTAAAATTATATGATTTTTAATTATTTCCTTTATTAACAAAGAATCTTTATCAAAAGGGCCTATTTTTATGCTTAATCTGCTGTTTAGCTCTTCAAGTTGATTTTTTGTGTTTTTTGATTGTGTTTCAACATAGATATCAATATCACTATTTTCTTTTGCCGAAAATTTTGCATAACTTCCAAAAAGGATGATTAGCTTTTCGTTTGTTTCTTTTAATAAGTCTTCTAAGATAATCTCTAATCGCGGGTATTTTTCAAATAGCTTAAGAAGTTTATAGTGCTCTGATAAGTAAATTGCTGATTTAGTTGCTAAATTGTCTTTTAGAGAATATACCTTGTTTTTTCCTTGAGACTCTGCTCCAATAATGTTTTTAGATATCAAAAGGTTTACCTTCCGAAGTATTGTGGAGTGATTTTCATTTAATATTCTCGCAATTTCTCTTAGGTGCGTCTTGTTTTTTAATAAAACAAGGATTATATCGAAATGTGTGTTGTCTAATTTATGAACCATATGGTTTATTTATGAACCATTAATATTTAAATGTTTCGGATCCTCGAGTGGTCACGAAAAGACCATCCTGGCTCCCTCAGCGGCCCGCGCATCCATTGAGGGAATTGAACATTCAATTCCGAGCAATTCGCTTTCTTGAACAAACTTTAAAAATCTCAAGAATGCAAAATGCGAGAGGCCCGCACATCTCATTCAAGATATAATCTATATCTTTCCAAACCCAGAAACCTTATAAATCCCATATTACCCTAATTTCTATGAAAACATTTGAAAACTTTTATAACAAAAACCACAAAAAGCTTTTGATAATCCCTGCATTGCTTATACTCTTCTCATTAATCTATCTCGGATATTTTTATTCCCAAAACCACGATATTATAAAAAAAGATGTAACTCTAACCGGCGGAACAACCATTTCATTTTTATCTGACATTCCAGCAGCAACGCTTCAATCTAATCTTTCTTCTACATTTTCAGATATCTCTGTTTCAGCAGTTTCAGATAATACTGGAAAACAAACAGGCTTAGTTGTAACTGTTCCAGGCGATAATTCAGAGCAGGTTGTTTCAGCATTACAACAATACATTGGCTATAATCTAACCAATGAAAATTCAAGCGTCGAATTTACCGGCTCATCTTTAGGTAACGACTTTTACATCCAATTACTGAAAGCAGTAGCTTTTGCATTCCTTCTAATGGCTCTAGTTGTATTCATTGTTTTCGGCGAATCTAAAAAAACCAAGGTTTACTCAGTAATGCTAACATTAATCGCAGCAAGACTCACATTTCCATTAAGCAGATTTCTCGGAATTTTAATTTTTCTAACATTAATTATTACCTTGGTCTATGGAATTTACCTTTCAAAAACCAAAAAAGACTTTCTTTATATCCTTCTTTTATCCATCGCTTTTTTTATCCTATTCTTTTTCCCAGTCTATTATCTAATCTTTCCAATAATGATTCTATTATTCTCAACCTATGCAATAGTAAGTGTGCCTAGTATGGCTGTAATTTTTTCAGCTTTTATAGATATCCTCATCCCTCTAGCAATTGTAGACTTAGTTGGCATGAAAATTTCTTCAGCAGGTATCGTCGCATTTTTAATGTTAATTGGTTATTCTGTTGATACAGATATTCTTTTAACAACGAGAGTATTAAGAAGAAAACAGGAGTCAGTAAACTCTTCAATATGGGGCGCATTTAAAACAGGAACAACAATGACGATTACATCCCTAGTCGCAGTCTCTGTCGCATTAATTGTAGTTTATGGCTTTGGCAGTATCTTAAATCAGATTTTTACAATACTAATCATAGGTTTAGCTGTTGATTTATTAAGTACTTGGGTAATGAATGCTTCATTAATTAAATGGTATGTGAGCAAATCGCTTTGAGACAAATGATAGCAACTACGAGATGCAATTTACGAATTGAGCAAATCGCTTTGAGACAAATGATAGCAACTACGAGATGCAATTTACGAATTAGAGGCAAGGAAAAATAATGGTAAAAATTACATTAAGAATGTGGATAATGTTTATATTCATAGCACTAGCCTTAATTTCAATCTTTTCAATACCTCCGACATTTATGAAAAAAGGAGTTTTAGTAACTTCAGTAGAAAGAAATTCTTCAATCTATGATGCCGGATTAAGAGCAAATTCTGTAATAATAAGTATTAATGGAAATCCAGTAAATAATATCGAAGATTATTCCGTAGAGATACATAAATTTGCAGACACCCTCCAAGAAAATGAAACCAAAAAGTTGATAATAACAACCAAAGATTCTGAAGTAATAGGGCTATTTTCAAAAGAGATAATAAATCAAATCTCAGTCCAACCAATCCCAAAGACAAGAATTACAACAGGTTTAGACTTACAGGGCGGAGTTCGTGCCTTAGTCTCCGCTGAAAATCATTCTCTAACAATGGGCGAATTAGACGATTTAATTTCCCTAACTCAAGAAAGATTAAATGTTTATGGTCTCTCTGATGTGAAAATTCTTCCAAGAACAGACTCTTCCGGAAACAACTATATGTCCGTTGAAATTGCAGGCTCTTCACCATCAGACTTAGAAAGCTTAGTTGCACAGCAAGGTAAATTCGAGGCAATGATAGGAAATGAAACAATATTCAGTGGAGGAAAGAAAGACATAACTTTTGTAGGCTCTTCTGGTCAAGATGCCCTAATAACTGAATGCTTTGATGTTCAAGGAGGGCAAGCATGTAACTTCCAATTTATCATTACACTAACAGAAATAGCGGCAACAAGGCAAGCAGATGCAACATCTAACCTTTCGATTAATGTCTCATCCGGAGGCAGATATCTTGACAAACCCCTCGATTTATATTTAGATGATGTAAAAATAGACACATTAAATATTGGAGCAGACTTAAAAGGAAAAGTTGCAACACAAATACAAATTTCAGGCTCGGGAACAGGAACAACAAGGAATGAGGCAATATTATCTGCTCAACAGAATATGAAAAAACTTCAAACTGTTCTTAAAACAGGAAGCCTACCATTCAAATTAAATATAATAAAATTAGACAGGATTTCACCAAATCTCGGAATCGGCTTTGTAAAGACAATTCTTTTAGCAGGACTTCTAGCAATTGCCGGCGTTTTCGTAATTATCATTTTAAGATATAGAAAAATAAAGATTTCATTTATCATGACCTTTATAATGCTCTCAGAAGTAATCATCATCCTTGGTGCAGCCGCATTGATTCATTGGAATTTGGATTTAGCAGGTATAGCCGGAATTATTGCAGCAATCGGAACAGGAGTTGACGACCAGATTGTTATTGTGGATGAATCAACACGTTCAAAAGAAAGCTCAATGAAAAACAGAATAAAGGCCGCCCTATTCATCATATTAGCTGCCTATGCCACTTCTGTTGTATCTCTTCTTCCTTTGTTAAGTGCTGGAGCAGGATTATTAGCAGGATTTGCGGTAACAACACTAATAGGGATTTCAGCAGGCGTTTTCATAACAAGACCTGCCTTTGCAGACATTGTTGGGCAGCTTGAAGGGTGAAAATGCTTCTTTTTTCTTTTAGTAAAGAATAAAAACGAACAATCTTTTAATTAACAATGAATAGCAAGAGATTAAAAAATGAAATAATAAGAAATTCTTTTTGGAGTTTTGCAACATCTTTCATAAATCGTTTTGGCGCACTCATATTTACTATAATAATTGCTAGGTTCCTATTACCAGAAAGATATGGGCTTTACTCGCTCGCCCTATCAATATCCCTGATTTTCCATACGTTTGCAGATCTTGGAATTAACCAATCCCTTGTAAGATTTGTCTCTTTCTCGTTATCAAAAAACAAAAGAAAGATAAGCGCTTATTATCACCTTCTCCTTAAAATTAAAATCTATTTTACTTTTATTACTTCTATTGCATTATTAATCTTGGCATATCCTATGAGCTTTTACATATTCAAGAATTCTGAACTCTTTCCACTATTGATTCTCTCTGCAATCTACATATTTATCCTATCTTTTGAAGGATTTTATTCACAAGCATTTTATTCTATAAACAAGATTAATTATGTTAGCCTAAAAGAATTTTTAAGCCAGATTCTCCGGATAGTCTTTGTACTTGTTATCTTCAATTTTTTCCAGCAAAAAAATTATCTTTTGTTAATTTTTGCTTCATTAATCTTAATTACTCTCATACTCTTGATTTTTTCAAAACACTATATTAAAAAGTCTCTCCCAATAATGTTTAAAAAATCTTCAGAAAAAATCAATAAAAAGAGAGTTCTACGCTTTGTAGGCTTCTTAACTATCGCGACAATCTCTTCAATATTTTTTTCTTATATCGATACAATAATGTTGGGCTTTTTTGTATCTGTTGAATATATAGGTTACTATCGCGCAGCATTCTCCTTGATTTTAGGCATTGCAGGAATTTTCAGTTTTTTAAGCGGAGCTTTATTGCCGACGTTAACAAAGATAAACCGAAATAAAAAGGAAATCGTATTCAATAGAGCAATAAGATACCTCTTTATCTTTACAATTCCCTCGATTTTTGGATTAATAATACTCTCTAGGTATTTTATCCGTCTTTTTTATGGATATGCCTACTTACCCGCAACATTACCTTTATATTTTCTCTCCATTCTTATTTTTCCAATAACTTTCCTTGGAATTCTATTAACTATCTTTTCAGCGGAAGAAAGACCCGAGATATTTGCAAAGTTAATACTAATCTCTTGTATAATGAATATTGTCCTTAATCTATTACTAATCAAGTTATTATTATTCATATCACCTTTATGGGCTACAGCAGGTGCAGCGATGGCAACAGTCCTAAGCTGGCTTTTCTATTTATTTTTTGCAATCTATCTTACAAAAAAAGAATTTAATCTCAAGGTTTCATTTAAACCACTTATAGCCCCCTTATTTTCCTCTGTTTTTATGTCTATAATCATCCTATTTGGGCTAAGAGTTTTTGCAGACATCTCTTTTCTTAATGGGCTGTTTATGATTATTCTAGCGATTATAAGTTATTTTTTATTCATGATACTCTTCAAAGGTGTAGGTAAACAAGAACTGGAGATTATAGGAATAATTAAAAACCATAGGGAATCAATAAAAACTTTTAAGAAAGCCCCCAGACCTTCGTAGATATGAAAAAAGCATTAATAACCGGCATTGCCGGACAAGATGGAAGATACCTAGCAGATTTTCTATTGGAGAAAGGGTATCAGGTGTTTGGGATTGAAAACAGGAAATCAGAGGTTAATAAAAAAGTAAAAATAATCTCTTGTGACATTACCAACCCCCAAAGCGTACTAAATGCAATAAGCGAGATATCTCCAGAAGAAATTTATCATTTAGCAGCCCAGAGTTCTGTCGCAAACAGTTTTATAGAACCAAATAAAACCTTTGAGATTAATTTAATGGGCACCCTAAACATCTTAGAGGCAATAAAAAAAGTAGTGCCTAATTGTCGCTTTTACTTTGCAGCAAGTTCTGAAATGTTTGGAAAAACGGAAGAAACACCCCAAAGCGAGAAAACAAGATTTCACCCCCGAAGCCCATATGGGATTTCAAAAGTAGCAGGGTATTACTTGACTCAAAATTATCGGGAGCAGGGATTATTTGCCGTTTCAGGAATTTTATTTAACCATGAAAGTCCAAAAAGAGGAGAGAATTTTGTTACAAAAAAGATAACAAAAACCCTTGCAAAAATAAAATTAGGCCTTGCAAATGAACTTACTCTAGGCAATCTGAACATTGAACGTGACTGGGGCTTTGCAGGAGATTATGTCCAAGCAATGTGGTTAATGTTACAACAAGATATTCCTGAGGATTTTGTTATTTCAACTGGAGAGACCCACAGTCTCAAGGAATTCTTAGAAATTGCAGCAGGATATCTTGGATTGGAATGGAAAAAATTCGTAAAAATCGACAAAACTTTTTACAGACCTTGTGAAATTTACACAGTTAGGGGAGACTCAAATAAAGCAAAGCAAAAACTTAACTGGGAACCAAAAACATCTTTCAAAGAGTTGATTAAACTAATGGTCGATTATGATCTGGAAGAATTAAAGAAAACTTTTTAAAGAAACTTAACTCTGGAAGTACAATGAGTCAAGAGAAAAAGCAACCTAAAGAAGAACCGGATTTCTTAGAAGAAGATGAACAAATTCTTACCGAAAAAGAAGAAGAAGAGCTAAAAAAAAGATTAAAATATTATGGCTACATTTAATGAAAAACCGAACATCATCATTATCATCAGTGATGCACTTAGACCAAAAGATTTGAGCTTATATGGAAACAAAAAAGAATTAGACACCCATATAAAGAAAATTGCCTCAGAATCAGTTGTATTTGAAAAGAATCTCTCCACATCAAATGCTTCAGACACATCCTTAACAGCCATATTTTCCGGACTCTATCCAACTTCAAGCGGGTTTATTCACCAACACCCCTATACAAAAAAAGAAGAAATAGATAAACTTAGGAAAATAAAATTCTGGCTCCCTACATTTTTAAAAAAACAAGGATATTCCACATTCTCCTCAACACCCCTTCATTCATGGTTTAAAAAAGGCTTTGACGCCTCAATGAGCTTAGGGAATAAAGAAGCCAACAAGTTCCTAAATAATCAGATTATAAAAAAGATTCTTCTAATGCTGCCTAATTGGGCGTATGCTTTTGGTAAAAAATTAGTAAAAGCGAGAGCATCCCCTGATTTTTACTCTGCTGAAAAAGTAATAAATCTCGCAATTTCTCAAATAAGCTCAGCCCAAAAACCATTCTTCTTATTTATGCACTTAGTAGACACTCACTTCCCGTTTCCAGGAACTGAAACAAAAAAAACAATAGGTCGTGAATCTCTCAAACTGATCTTAAAAAACATCAAATACTCCGCTCAAAAAGAGTATATTAAAAAAAGATTCCATGATACTTCTGCAGAATATCTGGAACAAATACTAGAAAAAAGAGATGAAGCAATTGGACAAGTAGACAATCAAATGGGAAGACTTTATAATTTTCTTAAATCTAAAAAACTTTGGAAAAACACCATTTTCATATTTTTATCTGATCATGGGGAGAATTATGGGGAACATGGCATCTATTTTTGCAGAGGCGGTCTATATGACTCTTCACTCCACACCCCCTTAATAATACACCTTCCAAAAATAAAGCCAAAAAGAATAAATCAATTGACTCAAAGCATCGACATTGCTCCAACAATTTTAGAAATCCTTGGAAAAAACCAAAAACTTGATGGGAAATCGATGTTAAATGGAATTAACAAAAACAAGAAAATCAGAGATAAAGCAATCCTAATTGACGGCTTTTGCGAAGATAGAATTGCAATTAGAACTGAAACAAAAAAAACAATCACCTCAAGAGAAGGAAAATGCAGAATTTGTGGGGCTGAGCATGGCTTATTAAAAGAAGTATATGATTTAAAAAAAGATCCTGAAGAACTTAACAATATTTCTAAATTTTAACGATTTATTTTTAAAAGTTTAAAAGTTTTTTTGTTAAATCTCTTTTTTGATTATCTCTTTTTTGATCCTCTCCAGTTAAATCTCTCCAACTAGAAACACCCTTAACACCGATAGAACTAAAGAAAGGGCGAAGGGTTAATTGAGGATGTGGGTTTTGAGGGTCAAAAGATAGACCTTTTATATGACAAACATAAGTTAAGCCTTTGTCTTCAATCCAAACATAACCGCCCTCTTGCCGATAAATCTCTTTTACCCGAGACCTATCTGCTTGTTCAACATCTATCTTTTCAGGCCCAGATAGTACCAATTCATGTACTAGATTATCTATTTTATATTCTTTAGATTCAGAAGGCACAAAATGGACATGAGCATGCCTAATTGACTGTCCCCATACTCCCATTTCTATTTGAAAAGGTCTTGAAAAAGCACCACTTATTTTTGAATTAACCAAATACCTAAGAGAATCATATTCCTGTTCAAGACAATTTGGAAGACAAGCATAACAATCAAGATGCTTTTTTGGGATAACCATCACATGCCCTGCTGAGTATAGTCCGAAGCCTACCTTCACAAAAAAGTTAGCTGTTTCATGAAGGATATCTTGTCTAATTTTCTCTGGTGAACAAAAGATACAGTCTGCCATGATTCACCCAAACAAAATACCTTTTTAAGGATTCCTATATAGACACTACTATTAAGTTAATACTTAAGACAACGAAGTATAGGCTCGTTTAGCAGACTGATACTCCTCTTCGGGCATTTCCAAAAACCCTGCAAAATTATCTCTTATTTCAATTAATTGCTGCTTACTTGGATGTGGGGGAGAAGGCAAGTCTAGTACGGGTTTCAGAAGAAAGGACTCTTGTCTATTTTGAGGATGCATATACCCTTTTTGTTCACAATATCTCCTTATCTCAGTTCCCGGATATGGATTTAAAAATCTGACTGAAAACCTGTCTGGTCTTATTTTTCGATTTAAATTAATGGTGTCAAAAATCATATTTATTGTTTCTCCCGGAAACCCAATAATATTGTAGAGAGATACCAAAATTCCCTGCCCTCTAAGCAATCTCGAGGCCTCAATTAAGGTTTCATTTTTCATTGGTCTGTTTAAGACTTTCCTTTTTAAGTCTTCATTACCCGATTCAGCACCCATTGCAACAAGTTCGCAACCCATTTCTGCAAACAACTCTGCTCTCCGAGGGTTCCTAACAAAGCCCTCAGGCCTAGCCATCGCAAAAAAACCCACACCCACCTGTTGACTATAAAGCTTACTTAATCGTTCCAATTCTTCAACAGGCATAACAGAAAGATTTTCATCTACCAGTCTTAAATGATCAAATCCATACTTCTCCTTAAATCTCCTCGCCAGATCAGTCGCATTTTCAGGAGACCTAAACCTAAAATTTCGACTATTAATCCCATTTTCTTTGTAAAGTTTTTGCAATCCATCATTTATACAATAACTACATCTATTTGGACATCCCCTACTAAACTCAAAATAACCATTTTTTCTTAATTCTCCTTGAAAAGGTCGGACCATATGCCTTAAATCAAATAAATCCCAATCAGGATCTGGCAAATCATCCATCTTCATTAATGGTCCGAGCTTGTTTCTCACTATACCGGAAGGTGTTTTAACCCATAAATTGGGAATATTGGAACAATCTTTTCCAAGAGGCATTCTTTGTATTAGCTCTAAAAAAGCGGTTTCTCCCTCACCCCTACAAAGCATATCAACTTCAGGATGACTAATCGTTTCTTCAGGAGCCATAGTAGGGTGAGAACCCCCCACAATTAATGGAATATTCCGCCTAGATTTGGCAGGTCCTATAAAGTCAATCATAGAGTTAAATTCGTAAGAGGTAGAAGTAGCCGCGATTAAATCCGGCCTAAAAGTTTCAACAACTTCCGCGAATTTTTCACGTAAATTTACAACCTCTCTCTGAGGGTTATAGCCCTTAACACTTTTTTCCTGCCCTGTTCTCTCTTTAGCCTCCCTATCATTCTCAATTATATCTGAGTTTTCGTCTCTCCAAAAACTCGTATCAAATACCTTTGTCTCTAATCCTTGTTTTTTTGCCACACCACCAAGTACTGCAATTGACAAGGGGATAAACCCTTCTTCAAGCTCATTATGGTATACAAACAAAACCCTACTCATCTTTCTAGGAGCGGACTAACATTTAAAAACATTTATGTTTCCATTTTATAATAACAAACTAAGAAATATGATAGCCATAATCCTTGCAGCAGGTATTGGTTCAAGAATGAGCCACATCTCTAGAGAAACACCTAAATGCCTTATTGAGATCAACAATAAAACCATACTTGAAAACCAAATAGATATTCTAAATAAATTTGGAATAACAGAAGTTTACGTAGTAATCGGAAATCAAGGAGATTGTTGGACTAAGGAAAATCAAGAGAAGATAAGAAAAATAACAAGAACAGTCATTATAAATAATGAAAATATCTCAACCCAAAGCTCCTATAGCTTAAAATTAGCCTTTGAAACTGCTAAAAAAGATGATTTTTTGATTATTGATGGAGATTTAGTCTTTTCAGAAGAAACAATCAAAAAATTATTGAGTTTCCCAAAAGGAGTAATGGCGGTTTCAAACAAAGATATCCAAGGTAATAAAATAAAAACGGAAAACAGTAAGGTAACAGAAATATCCCGAGATATTTCTGATTCTAAATTGACTTTTATGGGCCTAATTAAAATGCCCCAGGGCTATTGGGATCTCCTAGAGAATTCTCTTAACAATTTGAACAATTCTTTAGAAATAGGGAAAATTATAAATGAGCTCTTGCCTAAAATTGAAATGGGTTATCTTATTGACAATTCTCTTATTAATGTAAATACCCTTGAAAATCTGCTACAAGCAAGGAACACAAATCAAGAAATAGCGATAATCTGGGATTTTGATGGAGTAATTTTTGATAGTGCCCCAATGCATCTGACGGCTTATAAGCAAGCTTTTAGCCGTTTAGGCTTAGAAATATCAGATAAAGATTATTATGAAAATGATGGGTTAGGCGCACAAGAAACATTCAAAAGAATATCAAAAGAATATCATAAACCGCTAAATTTCTTAGAATGGCATGGTCTAAAAAAGAAGACATACCAAGAGCTGATTAAATCAGAAGCCCTGCCAATTAAAGGCGTTGAAAAAATCATAAAAGCAATCCATAAAGATAATATAAAGCAAGCAATTGCAAGTTCGTCTAATAAAGACGACCTAATTGGTGTTCTTAAAAAATTAAATCTTTATCAGTATTTCGATATAATCCTAACTCAAGAAGATGTTTCGAAAGGAAAACCAAACCCCGAGATCTTTATCAAAGCAGCAGAAAAACTAAAAATAAAACCACAAAACTGTTTAGTATTCGAGGACAGTATCTATGGGATCAAAGCAGCAAAACAAGCAGGAATGAAGTGCATAGCGGTTACTATTGCAAAGAGAGCAGAGTCAGACCTAAGCGAAGCAGACATGATAATTTCGGACTATGATGATATTGAATTAAATAAGCTAAAAAATCTTTTTAAAAAATGAAAATATTAATATTCGGAGCAAACGGATTTTTAGGAAAAATAGCATCAAAAATCCTCAAAAAGGATAATGAGATTTTAGCTATAGACCGGATTTACTCAGAAAACCAACTTAATCATTTAGATAAAAGTAAAGTTAAAGAGCTAATTGATAAATTTAACCCTGAAATCATCTTAAATTGTATAGCCTTAACCTCCCTTGATTTTTGTGAGGATAATAAGTTTAAAGCTCTGGAGATAAATACCTTTTTCCCTTCGCTCCTTGCAGAAATTTGTAAAGTAAATAAAACAAAGCTCATCCTATTTTCATCAGACTATATATTTTCAGGGGACAATTCCCCCTATTTTGAAAACTCCCCTGCACACCCAAAGAGTTTTTATGGAATCACCAAACTTCAAATGGAACAATTAACATTAAAAATTAATCCTGAAATCATAATCATAAGGCCATCAATAATTTATGGTCTAGACCGCGAAAAAGACAGGCTTTTTTACCCCACTTTGAATGCTCTTAAGAATAATATAAAAATAGAAATAAAGGATTTCAGACCAAAATATCCCGTTTTCGCAGATGAAGTAATAAGCAACGCAATTATATTGGCAAAATTAGATAAAAAAGGCATTTTTAATTTTGCTAGCGAAAAGCCAGTAACGAGGCTGGAGATGGCTAAGATTATTGCAAATAAATTTAAACTTAAGCAAGATTTGATCACTCCAGCAGAAGAAATAATTCAGAAAAATAAACCCTATAACGTCCAAATAGTTAACAAAAGAGCGCCGGAAATTAAGTTTTCTTCCTTTGAGCAAGGAATAAATACACTAAAGGTCTTAATTGAACATGAAAATAATTAAAAATAGCGGACTTATCCCAGAAATGAAAGAAGATGGAAGAAAGATATCCAGTTTATTGAGTTACTCTTTTCCTAATAATAGAAAAGTAAAATTATTCCTAGTAACTATTCCTTCAGGAACTCATGAAAAAGAGCATATGCATACGGATTCAGAAGAAATATTCTTTTTTTTAAGCTCTGGAAAAATAATTGTTAATGGCGAGACGTATAATCTTGAGCCTAAAGACATTATAATAATAGAGAAAAAGGATAAGCATAAGATTATTGCAGACCAGCCAATAGAGATGTTAGGGATAAAAGAAGAAATAAATGACAAGGTATTAATATGAAGATAATAAGAAACGAAGAAGTAAAGAAAGAACCGCGAGATTTGGGTAGAGTTGTACAAAAAATGTTAAATCATAAATTCTCATCGCCCAAAGACTCATTGGTTATATTTTATTCACATGTTCCAAAAGGGAAAGTTGATTTTCATTACCATAATAATTCAGAAGAGATAATTATATTCCCTCAAGGAGGTAAGATGGAGATTAACAAAGTTGTTTATAGTTTTGAACCCTGGGACATATTACTAATCGAGCCAAGGGATATTCATGGATTTGATGGAGAAGATAAGGACGTCCTCCACATTGCGTTAAGGCTTCCAGATAATAGCGACAAAATTTCAATTAAAAAAGAAAAATGAAAGCAATAATTTTAGCAGCAGGAGCTTCGAATATACAGAAAGGCAGGACTTTAATACCAACATGCCTCATGAATATAGGGAAGGAAACAATTCTGGAAAGGCAGATAAAAATTCTTAGAAAAAATAACATCGGCGAGATTATAGTTATAATAGGGAGTCAAGGAGATTGTTGGACTAAGGAAAATCAAGAGAAGATAAGAAAAATCTCAAAAAATGTATTAGTTAATCATTTTAATGCATCAACCCCGAGTGCCAGTAGTCTTCTTTTAGGCCTTAAATTCTTCGGACCTTCTCCTTGCTTAATTCTTGATGGGGACCTGGTATTTGAAGAGAGAATGATCTACGAACTAATAAAAAACAAATTTAAAAGAGTGATATTAACAGAAAAAGTTCTGAACCACGAAAAAGGAACATTCATTCATTCAAAAAATAACAATGTGCAGGAGATAGGGCGACAGGTTAAGTCTCATGAAAGGTTCACAGGTCTTATAAAAATTGATAAAAAACTTTACAAAATTCTTATAAATGAACTTCAAAATTCAAAAAATTATGATCTAGAGTATCCTGTAATAATCAGTAAAAACCTAAAAAAAACACCAGTGAAGATGTTTAATATTGAAGAAATTGACGGAGAAGTTGGAGATATAATAAATTCTAAACCCCTTAGTGGGGGCTCTTTTGCAAGCACAAGAGTAATTACAAAATTAATAAAAAAGCCGGTGTATGTGGTAAGAAAAGAGGCAAAACAAGGAAGAGAGAAACTAATAGATGAAATAACTTGGATAAAAAACCTACCAGCTGACTTAAAAATTTATTTTCCAGAGATCCTTGATTGTAAAATTAATAAAAATAAGGCATGGTATGAGATGATATACTGCCCAAATCCTACCTTAAGAGCTTTGATTATGAGTAAAACTAGAAAAAAAGAAGAAATTTTACCCATTCTGAACTCACTCATTAACTTTATGTTCTCAAAAATTTACAGTCAGAGAAGAATTAAATCTCCCCCAGACTATGCCAAAAGAATCCATCTAGAGAGAATAAAAGAAAGACTCAATGAAACAAAAAAGCAGTCTTTAATAATGAGAAAGATTATAGACTCCAGGACAATAACTATTAATGGAAAAGTTCTTTCTAATATTCCAGAAATCATAGAATTTTTAGAAAAAGATTTAAATTTACTAAAAAGGCTAGAACCCCCTTTTCTTTGCATGACGCACGGGGATTTACATTTCGATAACCTTGCAGTGGATACTACTAGTCAACCCATCAAATTCACGTTACTTGATCCAAGAGGAAAAGACAAGGAGTATAATTATGACTATGACTTAGGAAAACTATGGCACTCCTTTCACGGAAAATACGACCTAACTCATGAAGGCTTATTCAAGATAAAACATAGCTTTATCGGAGATAATTTTATTGCAGATATTAGTTTTACAGATAATGATCTTTTCTTAACCTACGACTATTTATACAAAGAATTTAGAAAATTGCTTTACAGGAATAATTTTCTAAAAGAAAACAAAAATTGGGAGTTAAGAACAGAATTCAGTGAAATGTCACATTTTTGCTCAGTAATGCCATTCCATTTAAAAAATGACAATAAAGAAGAAATAGCCATTGCTCTTTATCTTATGGGCGTGAAACTTGCAAATGAATTTGTTTCAAAATATTGTAAAAATTTCAAACCGAAAAAGTATTATTCTTACGTAAACATAAACTCAATAAAAGACTATACTCTGGCAAGAAAGGTGTTTGGAGAAAAGTAGATGGAATCGATTAAAACAGAGCCATTAAAGGGGGGAACATTCAACCATCAGATTATAAAAATAACTAGAAAAATCCAAAATAAAACGGAAGTAATAGTAAAAAAAGAGTCTAATTTTTCCAATAAAGATTTAATTAAGGAAATATCATTCATACTGGGCATACCAAAATCAGCAGAAAAACACTTTCCAAAAATTCTTAAATATCAAATAGACAAATTACCTGTTTTTTATGAGATGCCTTTTTATAATTTTAAAACACTATCCGAATTAATTTTTTCAGGGAAAGATTCAGAATTTTGCATTAATTCAATTAAAAAAATAATAAGCTTTATGTTTAAGAATATTTTCACAGAAAATATCGGAATTACGGAACAGAACTACCTAGACAAAACAGTTTTTTCAAGAGTAGAGAAAAGATATAAAGAATTATGCAATGAATCGGATCAAATAAAGAAAATTATTACTTCAAAAAGGATAATAATTGAAGGTAAGGAGTATAGAAACCCCCTAGTTATCTTAAATGAAATCAAGAATAATAAAAGCCTAATGAGGAAAATCACCCCCAAAAAAACACAGATGATTCATGGAGACTTTCATTTTGATAATTTTTTGATAAATGAGTCAGATAATAGCGATTTTATTCTTATCGATCCTCGTGGTGAAAAACGAGGTTATTCTTATGACTATGACTTAGGAAAACTATGGCACTCCTTTCACGGAAAATACGCCATAATACAGAGAGGATTATTTGATTTGGAATATGAATTTAAAGGGGATGATTTGAATGTAAAAGTTTTTTCAATTAGAAATATGCCTGCATTAGATATTTTAAATGAGATCTATGCCAAGAAAGACGAATTCCTTAAGATAATTAACGATTATGTTTCTGAAGAAGAATTAGAATTAAGGATTTTGTTTAATGAGGCAGTCCACTTCTGTGCTCTTGCTCCATTCCACCTAAAGAAGGACGGAATTGAAAAAGAAGCAATAGGAAGATTTTTAATGGGCGTAAAATTGTTGAATGAACTCCTAATCTCAATCCCCGATTAGATTTAGCCCGCAAAGTATAAAAGCTGTTTGATTTTTAGGTAAATATGAAAAAAGTATTTGTTTTCGGAATTGACGGAGCATTTCCAGAATATATTTTCGGAGAATGGCTCGACGAACTTCCAAATATAAAGAATCTTGTAGAAAATGGTAGCTATGCAAGACTTAATTCCACAATACCTCCCTTGTCAGGTACCGCTTGGACATCCATCATGACAGGGAAGCAGCCATCAGATACAGGCATTTTTGAATATGTATACAGAAAGAACTTTTCATATGAAGACCTGAATGTAATTACTTCTAACAATTTAAAAGAAAAAACAATATGGCAAATAATCTCAGAGCATCATAAAAAATCGGTTGTCTGTTACTCTCTTTTAACTTGGCCAATAAAACCATTTAATGGGTGTCTAATAGCTGGCGCACTTACACCTAGTGGACAGGATATAAAATCCGTATATCCCAATGAATTAAAGCAAGAGCTTTTAGACGTCTTTGGAGAAATCCCTCCCCCAGATATCCCTAATTTCAGAAGTCTTTCAGAAGAAGAAATAATTCAAGAAACAACCAAACTAACCGAAAAGCAGTTAGATCTAGCAAAATATTTGCTTAAAAACAAAGACTGGGAATTATTTATTGAAATTGTGGGTCTAAGTGACCGGATGAATCATTCCTTTTGGAAGTATGTGGACAAGGAACACAGAAGGTACGACCCCGCCAACAAATTTAAGGATACTCTAAAAAACTATTATAAACTAGTAGATAAGAGGCTTGGAGAGTTCATCAAGCTTTTGGATAATGATACTACTATTGTTATTCTCTCCGATCATGGAATTAAGAGATTAGACAATAGAGTAAATCTAACCGATTGGCTAATTAACCAGGGATATTTAGTTCTAAAAGACACGATAAAAACCAAAACAGAATTTAATCTCAAGATGGTTGACTGGGAAAAAACAAAAGTATTTGCTATAGGCGCATATGAGGGACAGATATTTATTAATTTAAAGGGAAGAGAACCAAGAGGCATTGTGGATCAAGAAGAATATGACAACCTAGTGGAGGAATTAATTTTAAAGATTAAACAAATTTCAGGGGATGATGGAAAGAAGTTAGATACTAGATTCTTTAGGAAAAAAGATTTTTTTAAAGGAAAATGCGAAGATATAGCGCCAGATATAATTATTTATTTTGATAACCTTCAATATGGATGTAATAATTCCATAATTGGAAATGAAACATTATGGAACATTGAGACTGCTAAAGGCGGAGATGATTCCTGCCATTCCCCCCAAGGTATTTTTATAATAAAAAATAACTTAAAAAAAGGCAAAGGCAATATTGGAGAAATAGAAGCAATCGATATTGCCCCAACAATTCTAAGTGAGTTAGGCACAGAAATTCCAGAAGATATGAGGGGGAAAACAATAAAATGAAAAAACTAAACTTGGGATGTGGAGACGACTATAAACAAGGCTGGATAAATTTAGATTCAAGAAAGAATATAAAATCAGATGTTTTATGGGATATGAACAAGTTCCCATACCCGTTCAAAGAAGACTATTTTGATGAAATTCTTCTTGAAAATGTTCTTGAACATCTAGACAATCCAATAAAAGTTCTTAAAGAGCTTAGTAGAATATCTAGAAACAATGCAAGAATAATAGTCTCAGTCCCCCACGCAACATCATATACTAACAAGTCAGATATTCAGCACAAATCAAACTTCACAGAACACACATTTACCCAAGAACACTTAAAAGAATATGAATTAGAACAATTAGTCCTAAAAAATCAAGAATTTATATTCTTCTATAGTTGGAAAAAATTAATACCCTTTAAAAGATATTTAAAAATATTTCTAAATGGATTATATGATAATATTAAATTTGACTTCCTGGTTAAAAAATGAAAAAACTTAACTTGGGCTGTGGCTCAAGACCCATAAAAGGGTATGTAAATATCGACAAATTTAACCTAAAAGGCATTGATGTTGTCCATGACTTGAACAAGTTCCCCTACCCGTTCAAAGATAACACTTTTGATGAAATCATAAGCGAGGGATGTATTGAAGAACTGGACGATTTTATTAAAGTAATGGAAGAGCTTCACAGGATTAGCAAGAATAAGGCAAAAATCAGAATTCATACGCCCGCATTTCCATCCTTCAGAGCACTTGTTCACCCATACACAAAAAAAATAATGACCTATGAAAGTTTTGATTTTTTCGAGAACCCTCAGAGCTATTACACAAAAGCTCAGTTTAAAATACTGAAGAAACAATGGCAATTTGCAACAAGAAAAAGCTTGAATTGGGTTAGTCTTCTTATAAACATAAATCCCAAGTTCTATGCCAGATTCATTTCAAATATCTTCCCTTCTGATTTTATCAATTTTGAGTTAGAGGTCATAAAATGAAAAAACTAAGAATTGCAATATTTGAACCAACAAGGCGACTTCCCGGAGGAGGACAGAAAGTAATGACTGCTGTCGCATCTTATTTATCAATCAAGCATGAAGTTACTGTCTTTACACAAGCAGAGAAACAAGGCGGGATGAGTTATGGAAATTCTAAAGTAAAAATAATAAAACCAACGAATAGATATCTATCTCCTTTTGCGTTTCTTTTTCAAAAGTTAAATAAGAATGATTGGGATCTAGTTATTTATGGTTGTTATCCTGCAACTTTTGCGGCAATAAGAAATTCAGAAATCCCAAGTATCCAAATTATTCATGCACCCCCACGATCCTTTTATGACTTAAGAAAACAACTTTTAAAAACATCAAACTTCAAAGAAAGACTAAAGATCCATATTAAGAACCTCTTTTTCAAGAAATTAGATTACCTTGGAGTTCAAAAGATTAATAAGATCTTGGGGATAAGCAAAGAAATAAAATCAAGAATAAAAAAATATTATAACAAAGATTCAGAGGTTCTTTACCCAGGTATTTACCCAGAGAATTACAGCTCAGGAAAGTATGGGAATTACATTCTTGCTCCGGGTAGAATTGTCCTTAACAAGCGTCCAAAAACAATTGTCGAGTCAATGGGCTTTGTAAAAAACAAGAGCATAAAATTAAAAATAGTTGGGAGCGGGGATATGGAAGAGGAAATTAAAACGCTTGCAAAAAAACACAAGAATGTTGAAGTAATAGGTTTTGTTTCAGAAAACGAACTAAAGCAATTATATTCAAATTGTCTTGCAGTTATTTATATCCCTATAAACGAAGACTATGGCTATGTTCCTGTTGAGGCAGCAGCATCCGGAAAGGCAACCCTCGGATCTAATGAGGGCGGATTAAGAGAAACAGTCCTAAACAATAAAACCGGATTATTAATTGACAACATAACACCTGAAAAATTAGCAGAAAAAATTGATTTTTTCGCAAATAATAAAAACATCGCAATAAAAATGGGCAAACAAGCAAAAATATACAGCAAAAACTTCACCTGGAGCCAAGCGTTTAATGTTCTTGAAAATAAAATAAAAGAAGTTGTTAAAAAATGAAATCAATGATAAAATCAATAATAAAAAAAATAATACCTGAAAGATTATTAAATGATAAAAGAGAATACCAATTTCTTAAAGAAAGAGTAGCAGTAATAGAAGAACAATTAAGAACAAAATGGCTTTCTGAAAAGATAATTAAACCAACAAACCAAAAACAAGTTCTGAAGTTAAATGAATATAAAATTTACTCTCAAAATGGAGACGATGGAATTATAAATTATATTTTCTCAAAAATAAAACCAACATCAAAAACATTTATTGAAATAGGGATAGAAGATGGAAAAGAATGCAACACAGCTAATCTTATTATTAATTTTAATTGGAAAGGCGTATTGATTGAAGGCAATAAAAAATACGCAGAAAAAGCAAGAGAATATTATAAAAACTATCCGGTGGAAATAATAAATTCTTTTATAACAAAGGAAAATATAAACAAGGTTCTTGAATCTTGCAATCTTGGAAAAGAAGTAGATTTATTCTCCTTGGATATTGATGGCAATGATTACTGGGTTTGGGAAAAAATAGACTCGATAAATCCAAAAGTCGTAGCTCTTGAATACAATTCTGTTTTTGGAAATAAAAGCATATCCACAACATACGACCCTAATTTTGACAGGTATAAAAAACATGAAAGCGGACTTTATTTTGGAGCATCACTAACAGCATTAACAAAACTAGCAAAAACCAAAGGTTACATCCTCATAGGTTGTTGCAGTTCAGGAGTTAATGCTTTTTTCATTAGAAAAGATTTAGTAAAAAATAATTTCAAAGAACTAATCCCTGAAGAGGCATACTATGAAAATTACAGCCCCGTAATAAAACTTGAAACAACTGAAAAACAATTCAAAAAAATAAAAAATCTTCCTTTTAATGTAATTAAATGATTTTAGTTCAATTTTTATAACAAATAGCACTATAAGTAATATTTCCCAGAATACCAAACAAGGCTGGAATCTTCCTAGTTAATTTCTGCTTCATTCTTAATTTTTTAACATCTTTAAGATTATGAACCTCTGAGCCAAAATTCTCTCCAATTTTCCCTCGCTGAACTTTAAAATATTTCTTTAATAATTTTTTTAATTTTTTTAAAGAAAACATATAAGGGTGGTGGACATTAAATGTCTCTTTAGTAAAAATTTTCTTAAAAAAGCCATAAAATTTAGAAATGACTAAAAAACTCCTCTGATAGTAAGCACATTCAAAATGCATCACTCCTTCTTTTTTTAAAACCCTTTTTGCCTCAGATAAAACCTTTTCAGGATTATTAACATGATCTAAAACATTAGCAAGAATAACCAAATCAAAGGTATTATCCTTATATGGCAGTTCTTCCCCCCCCGCCTGAACAAGATTAGCAGAGTCATAATCAAATTTGAATTTTGTCCTGTAAAAATTAGCCAATGGATCTACCGAATATCTTTTCCCAAATTTAATATAGTTTATAATATCTAGAGGTCCGCACCCAATCTGGAGCACCTTCGTATCCTTATCCAGTTTTATTATTTTACCCCATATCTTAGAAAAATGATTTATTTTTTTAATATAAGCATCTTCGTGATTCTTCCGAATCTCCGCGGTTCCAAATAAATCCCAAAATTCTTTTTCAGAAGACTGAGCTTCCTTCCATCTTTCACTCGAAACGATTTCGGCCATATATTTTTTTTGTTTAATAGGTATATAAATTCTTTTAATTATCCAAAATTTCCTTTAAACTTTTACAAACAAACCCAATCTCTTCATCTGTCAAATCGCTTGAACTCGGCAGATAAAAACCCCGATTACCAATAAAATCAGCAACAGGAAATTCCCCAGAACAATCTGGAGCATTCTCAACGGTTTTATTATAGTAAACTGGTTGTCTATGCATTGGAACAAAAAAACTTCTTGTATCAATCCCTTTTTCTTTTAACTTTTCCATTACTTCTTCCTTTGTTAATTTCACGCTTTTATCTAAGACAACAGCATACATCCAGTAAACATTTTTTGCATAATCCTTTTCAATAGGCAAAATTAATCCCTTAACACCATTAAGAAGCTTAGTGTACTTTAATCCCACATTTCTCCTTGCTTCAACCAGCATATTAGCATTCTCGACTTGCGCACTCCCAATTGCAGCCTGAATATTTGTCAATCTGTAGTTAAAACCCACTTCTTTATGGATAAATCTTGGAATATCAAAAGCATGATTTCTCAACCTCTTAATCCTATCCGCCAGATCCTTATCGTCAGTCAAACACATTCCACCCTCTCCAGTTGTTAGAACCTTATTAGCATAAAAACTAAAACACCCCACATCACCCATAGAACCACATTTCCTACCTTTATATTCTGCTCCATGAGCTTCTGCAGCATCTTCTATAATAAATAAATTATGCTTTTTCGCAATCTCAATGATAACATCCATCTCGCAAGGATGTCCATAAATATGCACAGGCATAATAGCCTTAGTCTTCCCAGTAATTTTCTCCTCAATTTTATCAACATCAATACAATATGTCTCCTTATCACAGTCTACAAGAACAGGTTTTGCACCCGTATAGATAATAGCATTAATAGAAGCAGCCATTGTAAATGTGGGGACTATGACCTCATCCCCTTTCTTTAACCCAAGAGCTACACAGGCAAGATGCAGAGCACCTAACCCACTTGAGCAACTTACACCATAACTAACACCGCAAAATTTAGAAAAACCCCCTTCAAATTCAATAATATACTCTCCAGCACTACTTATCCATCCAGAATCCATCGCTTCTTCAACATATCTCTTCTCATTCCCCGGGAGCCACGGTTTGCATACTGGTATCATCTTCAAAAGAAAGCCCCACATTTTTAATAGTATCTTCTTCATAACCTTCTCCATCTCTCGACTCAGAGATCATGTCAATCATGTCCGAATCTTCTATAGCCTTAAAAGTATGAACTATTCCAGGCTCAATTATTATAATTTCTCCGGAATTCAAAATAATCTTCTCTTTTTCATCTAATTCATCAACCGCTGCAACTAAGACTTCAAATTTTCCAGAAAGTATGTAACTGTATTGTATTGACTTTTTATGATAATGATTCCCTCTTACACTTCCCTTTGTTGTTGTAATTAATCCAACATGATTAATTTTTTCATTCAACAAATCAGAAATGACTCCTCTATCATCAGAATGCACAGGTTCAATCTTTTTAATAATTACTCCTTTCATACTATTCTTGGTTGTGAAATAGGGATTATAAACTTTCCTCCTCCCGCCTTAAATTTCTCATTATTTCTCATTATTTCTTCTGCAAAGTTCCATGCAAAGATAATTCCATAATCCGGTTTATCCGCAAGCAACTTCTCCTCCCCATAAATCGGAATATGCATCCCTGGAGTATACTTATTCTTCTTTATTTCTGACTTCTCAACCATATAATCAATAATTTCAGTACCTATTTTGCAATAGTTCAACAGAGTATTTCCTTTTGCAGGCGCGCTTATTCCGACGATACTCTTTCCTTGCTTTTTTAATTCAAGCAAAAGTTCTCTGAATTCCCTTTTATGGTTTTCTACTTTTTTTGAAAAATCATCAAGAACGTTCAAATCATACAATCCGGCTTTATTCTCTTTTTCGAGTAAATCCTGAATAACATTGCTTATCTGTTTCTTCCCTTTATTGCAAACAAAAACCCTTATCGATTTCCCGTGAATACTATGCCTTTCCACATCAAAAACATCCATAGAATGTAGGTTAAAGAAATTTACAATTGGTTTTAAAGAGAGATATTCCAAATGGTCAATATAAATGGTATCATATTCTAAATTTTCAAAAAGATCTAAAAAATAAGGCACTTCAATAATAAATACGCCATCATCAGCCATTAAAATTTTTATGCTTTCCATTAAACCTTTCTTATCATCAATATGTGCAAAAACATTTGTTCCGGTTATAATACTCGCTTGCCCTTTTTCTTTAACTATTTTTTCTGCAATTTTAGGATTTATAAATTCCTGCCATGTTTCAATTCCTCTATCATTTGCAATTTTAGCAATTTTTGGGGCAGGATCTATCCCTAAAACCCTCATCCCATTTCTTTTAAAACCTTCAAGAAGAATCCCAACATTACTTCCAATATCAACCACTAATGAATCTTGTTTTAAATTAAATTTATTGCAAATTGAATCAGCCATATTATAAAAATGATTCTTCCCAGTCTCAGTAATAGAGGATTCATAAATATATTTATCCCCATAAAGTATCTCGGGATTCGGAGCATAAGATAGTTGAGTTAGACCACAGTCCTCACACTGACACACTTTCAAAGGGAAAAATACCTCTGGATAATTTTTGTCCTCTTCAGATAAAATCCCATCAGCAGGGGGATTAAAACCTAAATCTAAAAATTCGTAAAGTCTATCTGACCCACACATCCTGCACTTTAAAAGTCTCCTACCTGCATTGATCATTGGCTTTCCCATTTCCTTTTTTAAATGGTATTCCTTTTCAGCAATCTTAATATCGTGCTTAACCATCCTTTTAACTAAATCACTAAATTTTATCTTTTGAGTCCAGCCAAGCTCTCTTCTTGCTTTTCTCGGATCAGAAAGAAGCAAGTCAACCTCTGAGGGCCTAAAATAAGTAGGACTTATTTGAATGATAACATTTCCACTTTTATCTAGGTACTGTTCTTCAATTCCTTCTTTACCGTTGGAGTGTATCTCCAGACCAATTTCCTTAGCAGCTTTCTCCAAAAACTCCCTTACTGTCCTAGTTTCACCAGTCCCGACAACATAATCTCCTGGTTTGTCCTGCTGAAGCATCAACCACATAGCCTCAACAAAATCTTCTGCATGTCCCCAATCTCTTTTAGCATCTAAATTTCCTAGAGACAATGTCTTTTGCAGCCCTAACTTAATTCTGGCCAGGGACAAGGTAATTTTTCTAGTTACAAAGTTTTCCCCTCTTCTTTCAGACTCGTGATTAAACAGTATCCCGTTACAGGCGAATAACCCATATGCCTCTCTGTAATTTACCGTAATGTTATAAGCATAAACCTTTGAACAACCATAAGGACTTCTTGGATGAAATTTTGTATTCTCACTTTGAGGCGTTTCTTCAACTTTTCCAAACATTTCGGAAGAAGAAGCTTGATAAAACCGTGCCTTTGGACAGATTTTCCTCATTGCTTCTAAAATCCTCAATGCACCAACAGCAACAACATCTGTTGTATTTTCAGGTATCTCAAAACTTATGCCCACATGACTTTGTGCACCAAGATTATAAATCTCATCTGGTCTAACTAAAGAAAGGATTTTTTCTATAGATGACGTATCTGTCAAATCTGCATAATGCAATATTGGGCCCTCTTTCCCATCAAAGAAATTCTCAGGATTAGTTAAATGCTCAATTCTTTCCCTATTAAATGTACTCGCTCTTCTAACCAGTCCATGAACTTCATAACCTTTTTTTAATAAAAACTCAGCTAAATAACTCCCATCCTGCCCAGTTATCCCTGTAATTAGCGCTTTTTTTACCATAAACTATGATTATTTTGTGTATTTTTAAGGATTATGGTGGTGTGAGAATACCCTCTTTTTGTTACATAACTTTTATAAATATTCCAACTATAAAATTAGATGAACAACAAAAAAATTATAAAGACTACAGAAAACCCGGTGAGATATTATAGTTTTATAAAAAAGAGATTAAAGTCCCTCCCAAAAAATAAAGAATACAAACTCCTAGATATTGGAGCAGGAGAAAAAATTCTAGAAAAATTACTGCCAGAAAATATAAAATACTCAAGCCTTGATTTTGAAGGGAATTATGACTATCTTGCAGATTTAGATAAAGGTACGATTCCCATTAAAGATAAAACATTTGATATTATTGTCTGTACTGAGACACTCGAACATGTACTTTATCCGCATAAGATTATGGAAGAAATATTAAGAATCGCAAAACCAAATGCCTTATTCATACTTTCAATGCCCAATGAACTTAATCTTTATATTAGGCTCCAGTATCTTTTTAACATTAAAACCCAAGTTCAAACTCCATTTAAAACAATAACCAACCATCTACATATTCACACTCCTCGTGCGAAAGATGTTTATAATTTTTTCTCAGAATACATAAAAATCAAAGAAGTTTTTTATTGCTGGTATTCAAGGAGTTATTATACAAATAATGGATTAAAGAGAGGGATAATCTCTTTTTTTGACTCTTTATTCAATCTCCTTTCTAATTTTAACCCAAATCTATTCTCCAGAAATGTTTTAGTTATTGGAATAAGAAAATAACCTTATTCTGAAGCAAGTATGCTCTTAATTCTTTTAACAAAATTCTCTCTTGAAAAAGATTCAGCCCTCTTAATAGAGCCTTTTATTATTCCCTGATTATTTTTACAGGTATACTCTCTTAAAACCCTCTTTAATACACTTCCACCTTCTTCTATTGTGTCGAAACCATGCCCAAATTTTCCACTTCCTAAAATTTCTTTATAATTATTGCCTTTTTTATAGGATAAAACAAGATTTCCCGCGGCCATTGCTTCAATTGTCGTCATAGTCAAATTAGACTCTCTTTGAGTATCAATAAGAATCTTAGAATTAAGTAACTCCTCCTTTATTTTTTCAAATGATGGATTAGTAATAATTTCTACTCTTTTGGAAATCTTCAACTTGCTGATTAGTTTATTGAGATTTCTTATATACTCTCTGGATTCCGGAGAGGTCCCCCCAATTATGACTAAATTGTATTCCGGATTGTTTTTTGTACCTATTGCAAATAACTCAATTCCATCTTCAATCCTTTTCAAGGGGTCAATTCGTCCGTTAATTGTTATCTGGTTTTTCTTTCTCTTTTTATCATATTTAAGCTCCTTAACCTGAATAGCGGGATACAGGCACATCTCTTCTGGTTTCAAATTACATTTTTCTATTAATTGATTTCGTGTCCATTGGTCTAAAGCATAGATCTTTATGTCTTTTTCAGGATAAAATTTCTTTGACTTGAAATAGTTCTTAATTCCTTCCTTTAAATTACGTCTAAAGTTATTAAAATTCAGGGACTCGCTTTTATGATATGAAGCAATACCCCAGACAACATAATTTTTCCTAGCAAAATCCTTTGGGAGATATTTATCCATAATCCGCCCACAAATATCAAATATAAAATCAACTTCTCCAGCCATTTTCTTGAATTCACGTTTCATAAATTTTCTTCTAAGAACGTCCTCTCTGCAGAAAAATGATTTTATCTTACTAGGGTAATAAACTTTTTTTAGTTTTATAGGTCCATATAACTGTTCTATTTTTTTATAGTCCAGTTTAAAAGGGGTAAGCAAATAAACCTCTTTGCCAATCTCATTCAAAACCTTAATTAAATCATAAATCACCCGAGGGTACCCTCCTCCAACAGAAATATTTCCCATAGCAACAATCCCAACCTTGCTTATCTTTTTGACCATCTATTTTAATAACAAAACCTATTTAAAAAGACTTCTTCTTAATAGTTTCAACATGAAAATTTTAGAATTGTGCCATTTTTCTTCAGGAGGGGGCGGTGTCTGGGCAAGAGCAAGAGAAGAGTCAGTAAGACTAGCTGAAAGAGAACATGAAGTCTTGGTATTATCTTCAAACCATGTTAAAGGTGAGAATAAAATAGCACCAGAATTTGAAACAATAAAAAAAGTAAAGATAATGAGATTTCCAGCAAAAAAACTAGGAGGCGAAAGCTTTCTATATTGGAATTTTGAAAAGCAAGCACTTAAATTTTCCCCCGATGTGATTATTACCCATAACTATCGTCAATTAAACACCACAAAGGCACTAAAAATCGCAAGAATCTTAAGAAAACAAGGAAAAAAATGCAAAGTGCTCTTAGTAACTCACGCTCCTTTTGTAGAAGATAATATTACTCGTTCTTTTTTACAAAAGATAATTGTAGGATTTTACGATAAACTAATCGGCCCAAGAACAATAAATAAATTTGATTATATTCTTCCAATATCCCACTGGGAAATTCCATACTTATTAAAATTAGGAGCAAAACAAGATAAAATAATCTATATCCCCAACGGAATTCCAGAAGAATTTTTTACAAATAAAGAAACAAAGCAAGAGCATAAAATTATTTTCTTAGGAAGGATATCTCCAAAAAAGAAACTTGAAACCCTTATATCAGCAATCCCCCATATCCAAGATAAAAACATCAAAATAGAATTAATTGGCCCCAAAGAGCCAGAATATTTCAATGAACTCCAAACCCTTATAATAGAATTAAAGGTAGCAAACAGGATTACTTTTTCAGAACCAATCTATAATCTTAATGAAAAAATTAAAAAATTAGACAGTGCAAAAATATTCGTCCTACCATCAAGAGTGGAAGGCATGCCCCAGTCACTAATAGAAGCAATGTCTCGGAAAAAGATAGTTATAGGAAGTAATAGTATAGCAATAAGAGATTTAATAAAAAATAATCAAAACGGCTTTTTATTTGAATTTGACAACCCGAAAGATTTAGCAGAAAAGATAAATTTTGCCCTAGATAAAAAAAACAAAAAGACAGTTAACAAAATAAGAGAAAATGCATTAAAATCAGTGAAAAAGTTTAGTTGGAGAGTTGTTATAGGACAAATAGAAAGATTAATTAGAAAATAGACAAAACTCAATAACCTAAATATTTATTAAACCTCAAGTTTCATTTTTTTTATGAAAGCTTTATTAATATCAAAACCCTTTAAAATAGAACCGTTGGGATTAATGTATCTGTCATCAGCAGCAAAAACAGCGGGACATGATGTTGAGCTTGCATCAACAAAAGATGATCTTGAAAGAAAACTTGCTGAATTTAAGCCAGGAGTAGTAGGCTATAGTGTGATAACTGGAGATCATAATTTTTATTTAGAACTAAATAAACAATTAAAACGAAACCATAAATTCTTAAGTGTTTTTGGTGGCCCGCACCCAACATTCTTCCCATCAATTATTCAAGAAGAAGAAGTTGATGTTGTTTGTAGGGGGGAAGGTGAAAATGCCTTTGTAGACTTGCTAGATACCTTAGATTCCCCGGGAGCCATAAGTAATATCCCTAATTTAGTCGTAAAAAAAGGAGATAAGATAACTTCAAACCCTCTTCGTCCCCTAACAGATGTTAATGGCTTGCCTTTTCCAGATAGAAGTTTAGTTGCTGAACTTAAAGGAGTAGGCGACGGCCCTATTAAGCATTTTATTTCATCAAGAGGGTGTCCATTTAATTGTTCATATTGTTTCAATGAATCCTTTTCAGAACTTTACAAAGGTCTTGGTCAAAGAGTAAGGTTCAGGGACGTTTCTTCTGTAGTTGATGAAATAGAAGAGGTGACCCATAACTCTCCAACAAGATTTGTATACTTCCAGGATGATACATTTACATTAAATAAAACATGGCTAACCCAATTTGCCGATGAATATTCCAAGAGGATTAGTCTTCCATTCCATTGTCATGTTCGTCCGAACACCCTAGACAAAGAAAAAGCAGACTTACTACAAAAAGCAGGATGTTATAGTGTCCATATAGCCGCAGAAACAGCAAATGACCGGTTAAGAAATAAGGTGTTAAATCGAGGAATGACTCAAGATCAAATTTTAAATGCTTCAAAGCTTTTAAGAGACCGAGGAATAAGGTTCATGCTTCAAAATATGATTGGTCTTCCTAGTGGTTCTTTAAAGGACGATTTTGATACATTAGAGTTGAATATTAGGTGTAAGCCCGATTATTCATGGGTCTCGATATTTCAACCTTACCCTGGAACACGTCTTGCAAAGTTTTGCCAAGATAATGGGTTTTATAGGGGGGATTTTAATGATTTGGGCTCTAACTTTTTTGATTCGAGTAAGCTTAACTTCACAGATGAATATAAAAATCAATTAGCAAACCTCCAAAAGCTATTTGCAGTCTTTGTTGAATATCCTGAATTGCATTCTCTAGGTTTATCCTCCACGATGGTTGATGCCCCAAACACCCCTGAAGTAAGGCAACAATATACTAAAGCTTACCAAGAATTTAGAAAAAAAGCAGACAAAAGACTCTATGGTTTTGAACTGTAAAGGGTTTTTTCAGAAGCATGATTTATCTTTATATCCTTATAACCAATACCGACAGTTTCCACAATTTCACTTTTGATCCTCACCCGAACCCCATTAGACTCTCTTATTTTTATAGCAGTTCTCCCAATTTCTTCTAAGCTCAAATTTCCTATTTGGCCTTTTCTTATCTCAGATTCTAAACTCCACGTATCTCCATTAGCCACATATAACCTTTTATGCCAAGTCTCTACTTGTTCAGGAGTACATACACCTTCCTCAACATACTCTTGAATTGCACCCGTATAGTCTCCAAACTCTCTTTTTAGCCTTTCTCTATCTTCGGCATCAGCAATTCTTTCAATTTTAAGTTGAGTTATTGATCGTTTATCAATTAACTCGTCAAGAGGGTATCTCATAAAAAAAGCTAAATCCAAATCTATTTAAATATATCGTTTATTCTACTATTAATGATATCTCTCGTAATAACTTCATTTAAAGAGCCTCATTTAGTCGGAAAAGCAATAGATTCTCTCATCTCCCAGGACATAAATGACCCATATGAATTAATTGTTTCTGCTCCGGACAAAGAGACTCAAAAGGTAGTAAAAGAGTACGCAAGAAAATTTAAGCAGATAAAATTGTTTAAGGATCCAGGAAAAGGAAAAACATACGCTCTGAATCTCTTAATTCCAAGATTAAGGGGGGATATAATTATACTTATGGATGGGGATGTTTATACATCCAAAAATTCTATTAAACTAATTATTAATACATTCAAGGATAAAAAAGTAGGGTGCATAACTGGGAGGCCAGTGTCTCTAAATTCAAGAGATAATATTTTTGGTTACTGGTCCCATTTACTGTGTAATGCAGCCCATATTCTGAGGATGAAAAGGGCAAAGAAGAATTTATTTTTAGAATGTTCTGGTTATCTGTGGGCATTTAAGAAAGAAGCAATAAGTAAAATAAAAAAGATTCCAAGAGAAACAGCGGAAGACACTATAGTGCCCATCCTTATATATCAAAAAGGATTTAAGATAAAATACATTTTAGATGCAGAAGTTTATGTAAGATACCCATCTAATCTCAAAGATTTTATAGAACAAAAAAAGAGAACAGCAAAAGCACACGAAACTCTCTCAATTTTCGCTGATTTAAACTCGGTTCCAAGGATGAAATCTTTTAAAAATGAATTGCTTGGCTGCCTAGACGTTCTTAAATATCCCCAGAGCATAAAAGAGTTATTCTGGACATTTTTACTTTTTCCGGTAAGACTGTATATTTGGTTAGCAGCATTTTTTCAAAGATATATTAAAAAAGAGCTCAAAGTGGATGGATGGAAACAAATAGAAAGTACAAAATAGAACAAAAACAAATATAAACCTTAAACCTCTAACAGATACATGGGTAATTCGGAGAAGGTTATAAACAAAAGAACAACCAAAATAATAAAGTGGTTTAAGAATTACAATAATTTGCTTTTATTTAGCCTTCTTGCATTTACTATAATCATTCGATTATATTTTTTCATAAAAACATTTAATCAACCACTATGGTGGGATGAAGCAGACTACCTTTCAATTGCAAAATTCTGGGCATTCGGATTCCCTTTTGATATAAGTATTGTTCGTCAGGTTCTCTGGCCACTGATACTAACTATTTTCCTGTCAATATCAAACACAGAATTATTGCCAAGAATATTCATGCTAGCTCTCTCAGTAACATCAGTAATTGCATTATATTATCTTGGAAAAGAAATGTTTGATAATAAAGTAGGGTTATTATCTGCTTTTTTAATGTCTGTTTTTTATTTAAATTTATTCTTTAGTTTCAGACTTTTAGTGGATCTACCATCCTTAGCATTTTTCACATTATCTGCTTTTTTCATTTATCGTTATTTTAAAACAAAATCAAATACTGCCCTTTATACTGGCTCCGTTTTGATAGGAATTGGGACATTATTCAAGATATCTACAGCAACACTGCTTTTTGCTGTTTTAATTTATCTCTTCACTACTCAAAGATTTAAAATGTTTTTAAAGAAAGAGATTTGGATTGCCTTGCTCATATTCTTTTTAGTTTTGTCTCCTTACATTATCTGGGGATTTTTCCAGTTCAATAAATTTGTAATCACAGCAGCAGGAGCTTACAATGCTCCACAGCCCGGTATGTTCTTTTCTACTGGATTTGCTAATTTAATAGGTTATTTTTCATTATTCCAGGAATACCTATCATGGCTAATACTAATTACATTTATTCTCGGACTTTTATCGCTATACAAGCTCATAATTGGATTTGACGTCCTTCTAAAAAATCAAAACCAACCCCTTAACACAGATTGGTTCCTGTTCCTTATACTTCTTATTCCAATTATAGTAGTAAGTTTCTCCGTGGGGCATGTAGAAAATAGATACATTATCAATGCCTTTCCAGCAGTTTTTATACTTTCTTCAGTTTTCCTATTTAAAATTACCGATACTCTGAAAAAAAAATATAAGATACTTTCAGTTATAATCATCCTCCTATTTATTCTTTGTACGGGATATATCCAAATACAGAAAACATCATCTTTAATTGATTCTAAAAAAACATCTTACCTTGAAGTAAAAGAGGCCGGAATTTGGTTAAAAACATACGCGAATCAAACAGATATAGTTGTGGCCCAAAGCATTCCCCAAATAGTATATTATTCTGAAAAACAAGCAATAGGTTTGCCAAACACTGCAGAAGAAATGGATGAGCTCATTAAATCAAACAAAAATGCAAAATTCTTAGTAGTATCAATATTTGAAAATCATCCCGAATGGGCTTACACTTACGGACAAGACAACAACCTAACAATAGCAAACATCTATTTCTCAGATAAAGCAAGAACACAACCAGCCTTAATTATCTACAATCTTCATTAGACAGAAACATTGATTAAACCAACATTTATAAAATCCCCCCCCATTTACCTTGTTATGAGGTTATCATTAGTTATTCCCGCCTATAATGAGGAAAAAAGAATACTGCCCATGCTCAATTCCTATTTCTCTTTCTTCAAACAAAAATTAAACAAAAATTTTGAGATAATTATTGTACCGAATAATTGCAAGGATAGGACTGAGGAGATAACCAAGAATTTTTCAAAAGGAAAATCTGAAATAACCATAAAAACTATAAAAAACAAAGTAGGTAAGGGCGGGGCAGTTCTTAGCGGATTTAAAGTCGCAAAGGGCGACTTTATTGGATTTGTAGATGCTGACGAAAGTACAGCTCCCGAAGAATTTTACAAACTTTTTATTTCAGCACAAGGATTTGAAGGGGCTATAGCATCTAGAAGGGCCCCAGGCTCAAAAATTTACCCTAGAAGAACATTTGCCAAAGAACTATCGAGTAGAGTATTCAATCTATTTACTTGGTTTTTATTTGGCTTAAAATACCAAGATACCCAATGTGGCGCAAAAGTATTTAGTAAAAGAGCGGTCAATATTATCCTAAACAAAGTCCATGAGAATAACTGGATTTTCGACGTAGCAATCCTCTCTACATTAAAGGGTAAAGGATTAAAAGTGATTGAAGTGCCTATTAACTGGAGAGATGCGGAAGGATCAAAACTATCTTTTATAGAGCAAATCAAATCCCTTAAAGATTTAATAAAACTACGATTTTCTAAAAGCCCAAAGTAATGACCCAAAGAAACTAATCGGTATAGAGATAGCAAGCCCAAAAATAAAAGCTATATTCGCGGTTAAAGCATTTTCACCAATAAAAAATAGTAAAAGCTTTCCAGAACCTATTTTTACAAGAAAGGCAATAAAATAAACAACAATCCATTTCAAAATCTGCTGTTTTACAGAATATCCTCTGGCAGAGAAGGTGACATTTCTATTAATAATAAAATTGAATACCATAGATATAATCCATGAAAATGTTGCAGCAACAACAAAACCAATCCCAAAATAATAGAATAAATTGAAAAATCCAAAATCAATTAGAAAAGCAAAACCACCTATTAAACAAAAGATAAGAAATTTATATAGGGCCCTCATATTTATAATTGCCAGCTTAAATATTTAGAAGCATCCGTATCTAAATACTCTTGCTTAGCCTTTTCATCTCCAGTATACTTAATTTCCCAGATTTTTATTGGTCCTTGTATCCCATTATAATAAATAAACTCTCCAAGATTAGCCCCTTGCCGATTAAGACTATCAATAATTATATTGGGCTCAGAATATGTAATTTCAAAATTAGGGAAGTTATTAAATGGATCATTGAGTAAATACTTCTGAGCCAAATAACCCCTCATCACTCGTGGGGAAATATAAATTAAGGCTCCGAGATTATCTACCTGAAGCCCTTGATTAGAACTCCCAACGCTCTGAATAACTTGTGCAGTTGCTTCTATTCCCTCCTTGAAGTCAATAAATTGCCCATTGACGTAAAGGTATCTCAATGGAATTCTATACTGGTTGTTATTATATACAAACACACCTATTGGTTGCTTAAATGCCATAGAGCTATTGGATTGTAAGCTTTCTAATAATATCCCTGCTAGTCCAGCCCTCCCTGAAAAGAGATTAATCACACTACCATTGAACTCATAGGATAGATCCTCATCAATTGTAAAACCCCCTAGATAAACTCTCGTAATCCCCCTAGAGGTTTCTTCAGATTGTGAAGGGTCCGAAGTCATCACAGGAATCCAGCTATACCGGTCATAATTTTCATCACTGCCAATGGCTGAGAAAGCACCATATTTCCCAATATCACTTGAATCGATTAAAAGATAAGAAGCATTATGGGAATATAAAAAATTAAGAGCATCTTTTTGATTATCTCCGGTTAAAACTAATCGCCCCATTAAATAATTCCAATAGACCATAGCATTACCCCCATCAAGAACAGTCGCTCTATCCCCTATTGACTGAACCCAATATCCATAATCCCACCAATGTGCAAAAACAGCATCAGTTGAAGTATTATTCCTAACCCAACCCATTGCCTTTTGCCATTGTTGATTATAATATGAGGGGATAAATTTATATGCCTGCGTCTTTGTTTCCTTATAAAAATTCCAAAATATAAAGACAACAAGCAATACTAGAACAATACTCACGATGGCCCAATATATTCTTTTGTCTCCTTTTGATTTTAAACACCTATCACAGAACGACACGACCATGAATGCAGGAAAAATCACCGAAATAGGGCCCAAGACCATAATCAACCTTACTGCACTTCTTGCAGTGAATAAGCATAGAACAAATAATGAAAACAAAAGAAGATATTCTAATTTTATTTTTTCAAATGCTTTATTATCTTCCTTATGGTATTTTGAATAATAATAAATCAAACCGCCTAGAAGGAGAAGGAACCCCCCAAAATAAACGATTCGGCTAATAACTCCCTCCCCATCAAAAATAGCTGGATGAGGAGCATATCTTGAAAAGACAAGACCTATAAAAAATAATATATAGAACAAAGTCAAGACCCAGGAATCTCCCTTCTTGAGTGTGTCTAACATTTTCTTAAATAATACTACCGAACCTATAAAAAACAACCAAAATAAAACAGGGACAGAACCAATAAAAGGTCCAAAACTCGCCCCCCATTCCGTAAAATAAGGCTGCCTATTTTCTGCAACTGTAGTATTCCATCTTCCAGTAATTGGATTAAAAAGTATTTGATTAATATCCTTCAACTTACCTATAATAAACCCAGGCCCAAGGAGGATAGACACAATAAGAATCCCAAGGACAATTGCGATAACCAAAGAAAGTATATTCTTAGGCAGCTTTGTCTGAAGTAATTTTAGCTTAGATAATTTTGTTTTCCACAATGTAAAATGGACTATTAAGACAAAGAATACAAGAAAGGCGGAACCTGTGCTTAGGGATGAAATAATTCCCATTATACTTGACCTGTTCGAGAAAACTAAGAAGAGTGCAACAGAAGATACAAACCATAAAGAATACACAATAAATTCCTTTTTATGGATTTTGTTTAAGATAAATGCAAGTAATGTTGCAACTGCAATTGTTATATAGGCATAGATAACGCCTCCCCAAGTTAGAGACATCAAGGCAGTACTTATCCCGGCCAAAATTCCTAAGATAATGCCATTCCTCATCTTTTCAGATTTCCAGGCTTTTAAAAATAAATAAAAAGACAGAAACATAAAAAAGAAACCAACTGATTCCTTTTCAGGAATTCCCGCAATGGTTCTTGATAAAAATACGGGAACAACAATCATAAGAAATGTAGAGATTAGTGCAATTAGACTCGCTTTTATTGGATTATCTTTTGTTATAAATATCTCCCTTACAAAAAGAAAGAATGAGATTATAATTAATACAAAAAATAAGACGGGCATCACGACCGCAGCCAAAATAGGGCTATCATACCCTAATGAGCCGATTAATGCGTGAGTAAGAACAATCATATATGAAACCATTTGAAGTTCAGTGGTAGTATCAAATCCCAAAGGAACATACCTCAATGTATCCATCTTGGGTAAACTTCCATTATGGATTATTGTTTGTGCATACCGGGTAAATAACCAAGGGTCTAAATCAGGTCCAAGGGTCCAAGTATTCGTAGCGATATCCCATAGGCCCGGAGCCCCACCATGATCTTGCATAGGCAGACTTCTAATATAGATTCCCAAGATAATAGCAACTAATAGAATCCCAAAAACCCAAACACTTTTCGTTTTGAAAAAATGGACTATCTTCGCTTTTCTCTTCTCAAAAATTAGCTTATCTTCCATAGATATATACAAAATTTATTATTTAAAAACCTTCTCTATGAATAAATAAAGATCAATAGGGCAACCAAACACAACAGGATTTGGAATACCCATATAAGATAAACAACATCCTGCTCATAAACTTTTTTCTTAAATTTACTTAAAAACCATATTGAAAAATGAGTCAGCCCATAAACCTTAGCATAAGGCATTTTCAAGCTCCCATCTTTTAGTGGAATTCCAAAAGATTGTTTTACCAATCTCCCCCTTAACTTTAGTATAACTTCAATAAAATAAGGGATAAATACAAAAAGCGCAATTTTCTCAAAATTTCCAAGAATGGCCATCCCTGCAATTAGTGCCCCTACCGAATAGGTTAAAATATCTCCGGGAAAAACCCTGGCAGGACTCC
>Ga0268276_1000662_pt1 | contig 39036 bp, 50 predicted proteins | sample saktaG_4_FD_190145 | JGI IMG/M metagenome (GOLD analysis project Ga0268276, IMG submission 190145) | Saline water microbial communities from Sakinaw Lake, British Columbia, Canada - sak_2010_1_5_45m | ecosystem: Environmental > Aquatic > Non-marine Saline and Alkaline > Saline ...
AAAGAAGTAAATCGTGCTTTTGAAGTGTTAAGTACAAAACGTGAAGAGTACGATCGCATTTTACAACAGAATCCTAACACAAATACGACACAGTCTTTAAGTGCACCAAAGCCCACAATCGATCCATACCATATAGAATTTAAAAACGCGGCACCAGGAGAGGTGAAAAAGGCGTCTTTTACGGTATTCAATACTGGTGGCCCATATTCGAAAATCAATATTAGTAATCCAGATTCATGGTTAAGAGTTGTTGCCTGGCATTCCCTTTCAACCAGCGATGAACTACCTCTGAAAGTTGAGATTGAAGCGCAAGGCAAGGACTGGTACAAACGTTATTCAGACGTTATTTGTATTAGCCTTGATAGTGCACAAGGTAGGGTAAATGTTCTTTTGACTACGAGATTGAGACTTGAAGTTAAGGACCATAAATGGCACGACATAGATTTTGAAAATCTAAAGGCCTGGGTTAAGAAGAGAAAGGATTTTCTAGATACCGGGCAAGAACTACCAGGAAAAACCTTTAGCTACAGACTAAACAAGACTACACATAAATATCAATTCAGATTACGACATAGCTATAAAAGTGCTATCTATGACCCTTTCCATTAAGTGATCCAATTTCAAATAGCACAGACTTTCCGGTAAGCTTGAGCTTGGTATTAGCACTTAATTGAAGTCAATATTTATAGTCTTAAGATAAACCGAGATGATTAATATTAATATCAGATATTAGATATACTGCCTTTACTAAGTTTGTCCCAGAAGTTCTCTGAATTGACGTATGGTTTTCAGCCACCAGTATCTACTTAGTGCTTGCCAACGATTTAGGGTTTTGTGAAGTATCAAATCATGTTCAAACATTATCTTTTTACTCTTGCCAAGCGCTGTGACACGCAACAGATATTGGCTGATACTGCGCTCTTCAACCTTTTGCTGAAGCACATGTTTTTTAAGGTAGTGCTTTAACTTACTCAACAAGGAGATTTCGTGTTGCTTTCTATAGTGATCATAGTCATTCAGACGGCAATGAAGGTCTAAATAATCATATAATTCATCAAATTTGTTATTGCTTATATAGTCGAAAATTATAATGGTTGAGTGAAATTCAAATTGTTCCTTATCGTCAAATACGCTTTTTGTATCAGATAAATGCCTCTTTCTTAGGTTTAAAGAGAGTTCCCAACGAAATTGCTTTAGAGTCCGAGAAGGATTTACTTCAAGATAAATTACCTTTCTGTTTTTATTGTCAAATCGACTAAAGCCATTAATGGAGAATGGTATCAAAGGATACTTCTTGGTACAGATTTCGCAGGTTCCTACTAGCTCGGATTTAACTTTGCTTATATTTTCTGTTATTGCTGGACCGTATAACGTTATATGAGGTAATTGTTCATTAGACGGGCTTACTTTAAGGTCTGTAGCTTTATCATAGGCGCGCTTTTTAACCCAATCCTCATATTTTCTTGCGTAGCCACGCAAACGATATTCGATATAAAAGCTAGTTGCCATATGCTATCTGACCTCGATGTCGACTCCCCAATTAAACATTTGCAGAATTACCAGTCCAGAATATATTTTTTGCCAATAAAATTAGCTTAAATATCTCGCCACTGTCATCGACCCCAGCCCTTGTACGCCCCGTTAGTCCTTGTATCCATCGATTTGGTATACCCTTTAAACCATGCAATGCCCCTACAGTGGCACCAACAATCGCACCGATAGTATCATTATCACCCGTATCAGTAACAGCTCTGATGATCGCCTCCTCCGGATCGTTAGAATTTACTGTAAGTATATATAGAACCGACGGAACAGTTTCAAACAAGCTGGCATGTGAACCCCATTTCTTGCATGCGTCTTTAACTGATAAGCCTTGGCTAATCGCGTCCTTAATTACCATTTCTGTATATTTCCATAACGGACCGCTATAAGCGTATTGAGAGTTTTTAGTAGACGAATACATGGTATTCCCTTCCAATTCTTTGGCAACGGTACAATACGTTTCTACCCACCAGGAAGGATCAGGGGCGCTCCTCATTGCTAATAACTGCCATAAAATATTGACGAAGGCAACACAAGTCGCGTTATTTGCATAGGAATTGTGCGTCAGCATAGCATTTATTGCGGCATCGGCATACATCGAGGGGTTAGGACATTTTAAATAAGGAACAACCATAGGTGATATCCGCATCAAGGCACCGTTGCCAAGGCTATCGTGACCTGATTCATACCAGGGTTTATGTAAGTCTTTATAATTTTGGATAAAACCTCGAACAGTAGAGCCTATGCCAATGATATGATGCTTACAGAATCTTTTCGCTAAATTGTCAGGGATAAGCCCATCATCTTGAATGAGCTGTTTCAGAGTCCAAAAGGTAAGTTGCGAATCATCTGTTGGTACGCCAATTGCCTTATTGTTCGAACGGCGACCAGGCACATAATTCCGAATTTCACCATGCAGATTGACCCTGCTATCCGCAGAATGACCCTCAGAAGTAGCCCCAAGAGAATCGCCTATAGCCGCACCAAGTAACATACCCTCGACCTTATCGAATGTAAGGTGTTCACCAAGAGGTGGTGGGCTTGAACTCAGTATTGTGCCTTTGTTTAGGCGGATAGTCCCGTCATCTATCAGTTTGAAAAGCAGTGCTGTATTATCAATCATTTATTTCAGGTTATATGATGCAGCTACTTTTTTACTAGAATATGCCAAGTACCTTAAAGCCAAATATTAGCGAAATGATAGCGGGAACAATCAAGATGAAAAATACCCGATGATGCCGTTTTCTGAAAGCTGTGAAAAAAAGTAAACCACAAATCAGGGCTATGCTAAACTGGGTCATTGCCTCTATTGCTGGTGTCATATTTTTTGGACCTCCCTATGTGTGCTATAGTGCAAAATTGATTAATAGAATATACTTTTGTATAGTTATTTTCAATACGTACTCATCTATCACTCCCGAAGCTACCGAGTTGTTATATAGTGGTAGAGCAAATCAAGATTAGCAGGAGGCAATAGAGGTGAACCAAGTACGATATCGTAGAAGAGGAACTGCTATAGTTGAAACTCATAGTGGTGGCATTCTTGTAACAAGCGGCGCAAGAAAGGATGCTTCCAAGAGGGATCAAAGACCATTTATTCTACCGGGTGGGGGCGCTGAGAGAGGGGAAACCAGATTCATAGCAGCCTTGAGAGAATTGACAGAAGAAACCAGTTTGCAGCCATATGCGGCAGAAATTATTTTTTTACACAAGGGCAAGGTCAGACCAACTATGTCAGGTAGAGGAAATTTTCAAGATCATCATACGGTATGCGTTGTGAAGGCTTCCGGTAAACCAAAACCAAACATGCACGATGTAAAGCAAATAGACTACTATTACCCCGGTTGTCATATCTGGATTTCGAAAACAACTAAGGAAATAATCGAACGATATTACGCATGGAAAAGCAAGAAACAGGCATGGGAACCCCCTCAGGATCCAGATGAAAATGATAGCGACATTGTAAATGAGGAAGCTGAGACGGCAACCAATGATGACTATGATACAGATGAACAGGCTCCAGTTGATTACTAATTCTATGCGTGGTTACCCGTGCGCAACCCAGGGAGGGCAGGGTTACCGGAACCACTTGACGAAGGCCTGGCACTTGGGGCGGGGTGGTGTCTCTGTCATTCCCTTTGACCAGCTCCACGGTGCCGACGGACTCGCAGTTAATAGCTACCACCTTTGCCCACCTATAACCACGAGCTTTGACCCACGCGGGCGCTGTGATATTTGTGTCACGGTCAGGTCATAGACAAATATGCAACAACAGCGTATGGTGAAGTCCATTGACAAGCTACAAATCATCGACTATGCTAAGCGCAAACATATTAGGAGGAGTATTGATGATAGGTTACTGTATGAAATGTAGGGCTAAGAAAGAAATGAAGGATGCCAAAGCCGTTAAAATGAAGAATGGCAAGCCTGCAACCAAGGGTGTATGCCCAAAATGCGGAACCAAGATGTACCGTATCGGCAAAGCATAGTTTAAGATGATGTCGTACAGAAGCGGGGGCGATGCAACAAACATTTCAGTGCTATAGATGCGGTGCTCAAAACTACGTAGGTCAGCCGGCATGCTGGAACTGCCAATCTCCATTTCAGTGGAACTGCCCAAATTGCAAAGCTCCTGTGCAGAACACGATGCTAAGTTGTCCAAATTGCCATGCATTGTTACCTTGGCAACCGCAGCAACAAACAGGGTATGGGCAACAGCTTCAGCAAAGGGGAGCGCATTCGCTTCATATATTAAGTCTGGATATGCAGAACAAGCGCCTTTTGGGACTGGCTGATAGTGGCTCTTCAGAGACTTCATTAGTAGCGGTAACATCTGATGGTAGAATAACTATGCTTCCTATTAAGGACAGAGCGGACTTCTATAAATTGCAGAAGGATGTTGAAAACAGCCTAAAAAAGAAGGGGAACTTTGATACTATATGCGCTGCTGTTGTGGTTGCGCTTCGTGAAATTCCCACACAACAGATTCTCATATATAAGGTCACTGGTGGTATTAATTATATTCCATATGTTGGTAAGATATGGGAAATTTATGACGGTCTATTTCACTGGACTATTGATCGCATTAGCAATCGTATTGATAATTGTCTTAAGGTCGAAGAAACATTTAGTGCGGAACCTATGAGATCAATGATAAATGCATTAATAGGCGATCTTAGGCGTAATTTAAAGTGGGATGAAGTAGTGGAACGTGCCTTAAATAATAATTGAAATATGAAAACGTGCAACATGCGTCACCATACACCCAGTTTTATATTAGTATTTTTATCATTGGTAGGAATTGCGCTCGTATGTGCATTTGCTTGTATTGAACCTTTGGTGGGTATAAAAAGCAAAATACTCTCAATTGATAAGAATATTCAGTCAACAAACACTGCGATAACACAAAATGAAGACAACGTTTCTGAAAATGGAGAACCAGACTCTTTTCAGGATAAGGTAAATATAAATCGGCAGGATATTTATTACATTCAAGAAATGCAGGTAACAACAAAATCACTCAATACAATAGAGTCATGGGAGGGGTCAGAAAGTACCATACTTGAATTTACTACAAATAAGTCACCAATTGTTGTAAATGGAACCTATACAGCAACTTCAACCATTGCCTCCACATTTGAAATGTTCTATCAAGGTGGGATAAATGGTCCTAAAATAGGCAGTGCGTCATGGTCAAAACCATTCTATCCATCATATCTAGGTTTGCCTAATAAAATGCAGACTATGGTTTTGGAAGGTATAGGAACATTTAGATTGAAGGTCACGGCTGCTGCTGCCGAATGGCAAATCAAAGTAGGACAGGAAGGGACATCCACTACTGGCAACCATACTGTTACAGGCGAGACCTCGTTTCAGACTCTCCTTAGCTGGGGCATTCCTGCCAAAGAGATTGAGACGGTGATTGGAGGGAAGTTACCGACCGCCGATACCACGATACATGCCTATTTTGATAAAGGTGACACGATTAGTGATAGGTATTTGTTTGCACTAGGAAACTTACAGAGGCTGGCTGACAGATACAAGTAGAAATTCAACTGCCACAACTGGTAGATTTCAGCTTGGGGTGGAGTAAACCCTTGTAGCTGGACACCTTGAGTTAGAAAAATGGCATAAAAAGAAAGATGTCGAGATAAATAATATATGCAACAAACAATTCAGTGTTATAGGTGCGGAGCTCAGAATTATGTTGGACAACCAGCCTGTCAATCATGTGGCTATCAGTTCTACAATAACTGTCCGCGCTGTAATGCCGTAGTTGATCCGCAGTTTATTAATTGTTTATATTGTGGATCTTTGCTTCCCGGGGCACAGCCGCAATCCGAACCGTCACTTCATATATTAACTCTTGACTCACAGAATAAAGAACCGGTGGGTTTTAATGTCAGCAATTCTCCATTAATACTGTTACCTGCGATAACGACTAATGGGCGCTTATCTACGCTCTCTGTCCAAAATCAGAACGATTTCGTCAAGTTACGAAAGGATATTAAGGCAAAAATTAATCAGGAGTGGAAGACTTCAAGAACTCATGTATGTGCTGCCGTAAACTTTATTAATCCAAAAATCCCCAATAGCAAGGTTCTTATATACCAGGTTACGGGTAGCCCTGAGTTTATTCCAGAGATTGAGAACATGTATCATTCATTAACCGGCTTGACTAGAAAAGGCAACAATAAAGGCGATGAATATTGGGTGCAGGTTGAAGAGCATTATGGTAGCGAGCCCAGAAGATCATGGATAAATGAGCTAATTTCCACACTTAGGCGCACTTTAAATTGGAAAGAAACGGTTGACCAAGCACTTGCCAGCATTTGATTGTATTTAATTTGTGATAACATAGGCAAATATCAGGGTTGTCCGCATGGAGAGTTGAATAGAATGCAACAAATGTATTCGTGCCCTAAATGTAGGTCTCCGCTGGTTTTTGGCGCTAGATTCTGCGGCAATTGTGGCACACAACTTCCTTGGCAAGAACCGCAGCAGAATATGCACGCATCTTTCGACACAAACGCGGCTACAAATAACTTGAATTGGTTTCAGCGCCATTTGAATTGGACTTATCTACTATGGATTTTGTCAATTTATACCTGCGGAGTAATAATCGGTTTATACGTTAATAGTGCTGTTGCTTCAAATAGTTCTATCTATTATGGAGGTATTTGGAGATGGGCAATCATTCCTCTTGTGATTTTTCATATCCAGGCAAACATTTGGATAATTAAACGGAAGGGTAGAAATATTTGGTGGTTTTTACCTTCAGTTATTTTTAGTCCTATTTTACTTTTATTAAGAAACAAAACAATGGACTAAACCACTGAAACTGGCAACTGTAAATGCCCTGTCAGCCATAAGGATACAGTCCTATAATCTACGATTTGCTTATCACAACACCCCGATGGAATATGCTAATACAACTAATAACCTAAGAGCTGATCTTGCTAAATGTGAGAGAAGGTTTGACATATACTGCTCCCCATTAAGACAGGCGGGATGCTAAGAGAGTAAAATGGCTGAAAATGAGGAGAAAACAGCCGTGAAAAGACGCAACTGGGACCCGAAAACCAAGGCCATGATTGTCCTGCAAGGATTAAAAGGCAAGCCGATAGTGGATCTGTGCACTGAGCACCAGATCAGCCAGACCCAGTACTACCTGTGGCGCGAGCAATTCCTGGCCAATATGCAGAAGGCCTTTATCAGTGACGAACGCCGGGAAAAGTACTTGCTGAAGGAAAACGACCGCCTCAAGCAGGCCGTCGGTGAGTTACATCTGAAATTAAAAAAACTAAACGAGTGGTAGAGATGAAGCGCAAGGAGTCAGAACTGATAGCGGAACGCAACTCTCCAATTGTTCAGCGTATCAAGGAGATCAAAGCAGAGCACCCCTTCTGGGGCTACCGGCGCACCTGGGCCCATCTCAAGTTCGTAGAAAATCTGGAAGTAAACAAGAAAAGGGTGCTGCGCCTGATGCAGAAACACAACTTGCTGGTGAAGGCCAATCAGAAACTCAAGGCCAACAGGACGCCGAACAGGGGTAAGCCCAGGCCCGACCGTCCTAACCAGTGGTGGGGCATCGATATGACTAAGGTGATGGTCAACGGATTCGGTTGGATGTACATCGTGGTCGTCCTGGACTGGTACACCAAGAAAATGGCCGGTTACTACGTGGGCATGGAATGCAAGAGCAGGCATTGGCTCGAAGCCCTCTGTATGGCAATAAACACACAATTCCCGGACGGATTGCCTGAAAATTCACCTCATCTAATGTCCGACAATGGTAGCCAGCCAACTTCGATTAGCTTCATGAAATCCTGCCGGGAACTGGGTATCAGCCAGGCATTCACCAGTTATAACAACCCCAAGGGCAATGCCGATACTGAACGTGTATTCAGAACGATGAAAGAGGAGTTACTGTGGCTGAGAGAATGGAACAGCCCCTTTGAGCTGGTCGATGCCCTTTCTGCCTGGATCGCTAAATACAATAGCAGCTACCTGCATTCAGCACTGGGTTACAAGGCACCTATACAATACGAGAACGAATATCGAAATAGCCAGGTTACTCAGTTAGTATCCGCTTGATTAATGGGGTGCATTACAATACTCTGGCCGGGGATAGCTTCGAGAGTTACTTCTCTAATGTGATTCGGATTGATGATGGAGAACTGTTTCAACTTTAAATAGCAATAGGCCAGATTTATTAATCCTATGCTCAAGCTAACGCTTCAATCCCTATTGACACCGTAGATATGAAACCAGTTACTTGACAAATACAAACGAACGTAAATATAATAAAGGTAAGTTGTAGTAGTCCGCAGAGATGCGGGCTTTTTTATTGCACGTTGACATTCTGGCTATCTGCCGGCCTTATATAACAGGCATTAAAACCTTAAACCCTGACTCTATAAAACATCATGCCATACAAACCAAAGCGTCCATGCCGCCAACCCGGCTGCCCAAATCTCACAGATAACCAGATCGGCTACTGCAATGCCCATAGCCAGGTAGCAGATGCCTACAGGGATAATGCTAATCAACGGGGATACGACAGCACCTGGCGCAGAATTCGTGATCTCTTTCTAAAAAGCAATCCTTTATGCGTTGTATGCCTGCAATCCAAGAGAGTCCGGGCAGCAGAACTTGTGCATCATAAAGACCGGAACCCGAAGAACAATGACTATGACAACCTGGTTGCTCTGTGTATTGACTGCCATGCTAAAGAGCACGGGAAGGACAAGATAATTAGAGCATAGCTATATCGCGAAGATTAGATTTCTATCTTAACCAGTTCCTCATCGGCAGTTGGCTGGAAATCAGTAGAAAGCATATCTTCGGCGCCAATCCGCAGGGACTTTATGAGTTCTTCTTTGCTTCTTTCCTGTGCGTTTACGCCTGGGAGATCAATGAGCCACCCAATCCACCAATCTTCACTTTTCTTGATAACTGCTCTATATTGCATTAGCTTCTGCCTCTATTTCGGGAAATGTAAGTCCAAATCCCGGCAAATTTTTCTGGCTAACTCATCTACGATTTCATTGTGGCGTGGTATTTCTGTCCTGAATTTACCTTTTGCATAAATGCTATGTCGCCGTCCTTCTCTTACTGGGACAGCCCCAAGGCCAGTCAGGTACTTAATAAGCGCTTTTCTTTTCACAGATAAGGATTCTCATGTTTCTCTGCAATTTATTATAACAGAAAAGCGTATTGCAGTAGTGAGATTATGCTTGCCACAGTTTCCGCACCGGTTTAATGATAGGTAAGTCTTAGTGCTCTCTGCGTTGACTGTCATGCTAAAGAGCATTCAGCGGATCGTAAAGTCTACTAATTAGGCAGGATAGCCCCGGACTAATTACCCTGGGCGATAAGGGCGGTTTCCTGACCGCCTTTCCTGCCTTTTCTATTTCCATGACAAAACACGATGAGGTGTTATTTATGACCAAGTCACTCATCAACCACATATTAGATGGAACATATGAGCCAGGCAGGCATGGTGAGATATTGACTGAACACACTTGTGTACAATGCGGGGAATGGTTCGTGGTAGGAGGAAAACAAGGGCCTGTTCCCAAGTATTGTTCTAATGGATGTCGCGATCGCTGGCATCATCAGAATAAAAAGAACAAACTACCGAATAAAGAATGTGCCATCTGCCATAAACCATTCTTTGGATGGGCAAATGCGCAGTGCTGTTCCCTCGATTGCTCATCCATCCAATCTGCCATGACACATAAAGCCAATGGGCAACAAAGGGAATGTGTTGTGTGCGGCAAAACATTCTGGGTGGATAGCAGTCATCTTGATTCCTTAGGATGCAGTAAACGTTGTACTCAATCCTTGTATCGAAAGAACAACGGGGATAAATGCAGGGACAAGGTACAACGATATAACGCCAAGAAGAACGGCAACACAATAGAGCAGTTTAACCCATTGCTTATATATGAACGTGATAACTGGACTTGCCAAATATGCGGCAAGAAAGTTAAAAGGAATGGGAAAGCCCATCACCCATTGCAACCAAGCATAGATCATATCATTCCGATATCGTTGGGAGGGTCACATAGTAGGCTCAACGTGAGGTGTACCCATCTTAACTGCAATTTAACACGGGGTAATAGAGGCCCAGCACAATTACTATTAGTTAATTAAGCAGATACACAGGGTGGGTCATAAATGTGGCAACTTTCACTCCTGCTACCGAAGGCCAGGCACGCGCGAAAATTCACAGAATTGGCATAGGGGGGTCAACCCACTCAAATGAATCTAAAAACCGTCAAAATAGCAGAACTAAAACCGCATCCCAAGAACCCGCGTCAGCACCCTGACAGCGCTATTGCAAAATTAACCAGATCAATACAGGAATTTGGCTGGACCAATCCTGTGCTGGTTTCCAAGGACGGCTTTGTGCTGGCCGGTCACGCCCGTTTAAAGGCTGCGGAGAATGCCGGCATAACCGAGGTTCCTGTCATTCAGCTTGATCTTGAAGGGGCAAAAGCTGACGCATATTTGATAGCAGACAACAAGACCCAGGACTTAACGGATTGGGATCTGCCGTTACTCAAGGACCTGCTGCAGGAACTGGACACCGGTGAGTTTGATATTGAGATAACGGGCTTCGCCTCCAAAGAGATCGCGGACCTGATAAACCAACTCCACCAACCCGAGGACGGTTTAACAGACGATGATGCAGTCCCGGAGCCCCAAGAATCAATCTGTAAACCCGGTGACCTGTGGGTATTGGGAACACACCGTCTTTATTGTGGGGACGCAACTGTAGAGGCTGACGTGGCCAAATTGATGGCGGGGGAGAAGGCGGACTTAGTGTTTACTGACCCGCCGTATAATGTTAACTACGGTTCCATCGTGGGGCATCCCTCCTATAAGAGGACTAAGGGGCGGACCAGGATTAACAAAACCAGAGAAGGCCATCCTTACTGGAAAGACAGGGAAGCAAAGGGGATTGGTAACGCAGGGCAGACCATTATCAACGATAACATGTCTCCTGAAGAATGGGACAATTTTGTCCGTGGCTATATACAGAACTTGATGGGCTTCAACACCGGCGCTTTCTACATCTGCATGAGTAATAAGGAGATGTATTCCAACAAGCATATATTCGAAGAACTGGGCGGACACTGGGCGAGCTTCATCATATGGCACAAGGACCTGTTTGTAATGGGGATGCAGGATTACCAACGCCAGTACGAGCCATTACTCTATGGGTGGAAGGAAGGATGTAAACATCACTGGTGCGGTGACCGTGATCAGTCAGATGTTTGGGACATCAAACGTCCCCGATCCAGTCCGGAACATCCTACCATGAAACCTGTTGAGTTATGTGAGCGGGCTATTAGTAACAGCTCCCTGGTAAATAATATCGTCCTTGACCCCTTTGGCGGCGCCGGATCCACCTTAATAGCCTGTGAGAAGTTAAACCGTCAATGCCGAATGATGGAAATAGACACTCATTACAGCGATGTAATCATCAATCGCTGGCAGAACTTCACAGGCAAGACGGTTTCTCGTATTGCTCAATAACTGCCCTATAATTATTAGTCAGCGTATTCGTAGCCCTGGCGATAAAGTCTTTCAGCATCGGCCAGGCTGCAGACCCAGAACCTGTCGTCATCGCCAAGAATTACAGCCATCGGCTTGATGCCATGTAAGGCAAACCCAAATGCCAGATTCCTGTCATTGAACTTGTAAGTCGTAATTATCCTTTCCATTTCCATCTCCTGTAGTGATACATTAGCGTACAAAGTATAAAAAGCCAAGTGTTTTATACTGTAATTTTCCAGCTAATTTTGGATGCTCTTATCACTCCAAAATACCCAGCCGGTGGTCTTGCGCAACACAAAGCAAGGCAGGCTCCCGATCTGAGGAGCCTGCCTTCGTGTCGCTATTCGATTGTCAGTTAGCTGACCGGATGCCCAGGGCATCCCTTGGGCACCTGGGCCGCAGGAAACAAGAAACTCTTGCGGCAGGCATAGCAGTGCCAGCGAACCTGACCCTGCGGCACACCCTTTTGATTGGGTACCCTCCGGCAGACGCTCTTCTTGTCCACATCCGCCTGCACGTCCTCGCTTGACCCTTTGCTGCCAGTTTCGGTGGTTTCCAACGGGGCGTCCTTTGCGGCCTCTGCCTGCCCCGGGGTTGAAGCGATCGTCTCCACACTCCAGAAGACCCACCCATCGCAGGCGTGGCCAGTTATGGCCATTCCCGCCGCCGAGGGGCTCTTGAACTCCCGGCCGTCCTCCAGGCGGTAGCGGAGCTTTCCACCGTCGCCCTCCAACACCTCGCAGACATACGGCTGCTTGTGGTAGCGGCCCACCAGGCTTGTTCCTGGCTGCAGATTTCTATTCTCGATTGGCATTGTGTACCTCCTCAGTATTTGATATCACATTCATCACTCTGAGTACTGAAGAAGTCAATAGCTTTGATCAGTAAATTGAAGGATAGCTAATGAAAGGAAGAATACCTCGCCCGACTAAAATCAAAATCCTGGAGGGCGAGAGGAATAAAAACCGCATAAATAAACATGAACCCAGACCCCATCCTGGTCGTCCTACCTGCCCGGACCATCTAAGCGCGTCCGCCAAATCTGAATGGAAGCGCATTGTACCCCAGCTTGAGGAGATGGGTCTGCTTTCCAAGATCGACCGCACTGAATTGGCTCTTTATTGCCAGGCTTATGCCAGGTGGAAAAAGGCCGAGACTGTTATCAACGAGAAAGGCGAGCTCTATAAGACGCAAAGTGGCAACGTCATCACCTCGCCTATGTTATGGGTGGCCAACAAGGCCATGGAGCAGTGCCACAAATTTCTGACCGAGTTCGGCATGACGCCTGCCAGCCGCGGGAGGATCAGCGTGGCCAGGCCAGGTGAAGATGACGGCTGGAATAAACTGCTTGATTTCTGCAAAGAAAAGACAAATGTGTAATGAGAAGAAATTTCAGCGAAGCACGCGCTCGGAGAGCTGTCGAATTTATCCAGAAGCTCAAGCATACTAAGGGAGAGTACGCAGGCCACAACTTCATCCTCCAGGACTGGCAGCGGGATAAAATTATCCGCCCGTTATTCGGCACCGTAAACCCGGACGGCACGCGTCAATATAGAACCTGTTACGTGGAGTTGCCGCGCAAGAATGGCAAGACCACCATCGCCTCGGCCATCGCCCTCTACCTGCTGTACGCAGATAGCGAAGCAGGCTGCGAGATTTACAGTGCCGCCAATGACAGGCAGCAGGCCGCTTTGGTTTTCAACGAAGCGGCAGCCATGGTGCGGCAGGAACATAACCTTTTTAACATCTCCAAGATCATCGATAGCCAGAAGCGCATCGTCTATCACAGGTTCAACTCTTTCTACTGTGCCATATCGGCTGAGGCCTATACCAAGTGGGGCATCAACGCTCACGGCATTATTTACGATGAACTACACGCAGCGCCCGACAGGGATCTGTGGGACACATTGACGACCTCGACCGGCTCACGCCGCCAGCCCTTAACGCTGGTAATCACCACGGCCGGCTTTGACCGTAACTCGATCTGCTGGGAGCAGCACAATTACGCCTTAAAGGTTCAAAACGGAATAATCGAGGATCCGACCTTCCTGCCGGTGATCTTTTCTGCTCCCGAGGATGCAGACTGGAAGGACGAAAAGGTCTGGAAGTCGAGCAATCCGGCGTTGGGAACCTTCCGCAATATCGACGAGATGCGGACGCTCTGCAAGAAGGCACAGGAGACCGCTGCGCTGGAAATGACCTTCAGAAGGCTGTATTTAAATCAATGGGTGAACTCAGTTGAAAGATGGCTGCCCATGGATGCCTGGGATGCCTGCAATGGCCAGGTGGACGTAAAGAGCCTGCAGGGCCGCACCTGCTATGCCGGACTTGACCTGTCCAGCACCACGGATTTGACTGCCCTGGCCCTGGTCTTTGCCGCCGATGATGGAACCTGCGACGTCTTAACCTATTTCTGGATTCCCGGAGATACGGCAATCCAAAAGGAAAGGAAAGACCGCGTTCCATACCGCACCTGGGCGAAAAAGGGACTTATTACGCTCACAGAGGGCAATGTCATCGATTATAAATACATCAAGCACACCCTTGAAAAGTTGAGAGAGAAGTACGATATAGCCGAGATAGCCTTCGACCGCTGGGGCGCCACCAAATTGAGCCAGGATCTGATCGACGCCGGATTTCTAATGGTGCCCTTCGGCCAGGGATTCGCGTCGATGTCAGCGCCGACCAAAGAATTGATGAACCTTGTCTTGAGCAAGAAGATCAGGCACGGCGGGCATCCTGTTTTAAGATGGAACTGCGACAACCTGGTTGTCAGGACTGATCCGGCCGGCAACATCAAGCCTGACAAAGAGAAATCCACCCAGAAAATCGACGGCATGGTTGCGCTTACCATGGCTATCGACCGGGCCAGCCGGCACAGCAAACTGGTCGATACTTCCATTTATGAGGATCACGGTATGGTTACCCTTTAGGTGCTTTGAATGAAGAACCCGTTATTAACGTGGATTGAAAAGAGATTTAATTTAACCCGCATGGAACCATGGAAACCGTTGATCTCGTACGGCAGCGCCACCGGTATCCATGTTTCAGAGAACACCGCACTCAGGTCAACGGCCGTGTGGGCCTGCGTTAAACTGCTGTCCGAGACGCTTGCCTCACTACCTTTGATAGTCTACCGCCGGCTTACTCCCAGGGGGAAAGAGCGGGCAGCAGGTCACCCGCTTTACAAGTTGCTACATGATGCGCCCAACCCCGAGATGACCTCCTATACCTTCCGCGAGGTCATGCAGGGACACTTAGTGACCTGGGGCAACTGTTTTGCTGAGATAGACTACGGCAATGGCATCGGTGACGGTTACCCTCAATCGCTCTGGCCCTTGTTGCCCAACAAAATGCAGGTCGGCAGGGATAAAGAGACCGGCAAGCTAATTTATAGTTACTTACTGCCTGACGGGACTACAGCCAAACTGGCTGCCTGGCAGGTCTGGCATATCCCCGGTTTCGGGTTTGATGGCATCGTAGGCTATTCGCCTATCCAGATGGCTCGCGAAGCTATCGGCTTATCTTTAGCTACCGAGGAATTCGGGGCCCGTTTCTTTGGCAACGGCGCGTCGCCGGGTGGAGTACTGGAGCACCCCAACAAACTGTCGGTTGAAGCCCAGGAGAGGTTAAGGAAATCATGGAATGAGATGCACAGTGGGCTGAGCAACCAGCACCGCATAGCTATCCTGGAAGAGGGCATGAAATTCAGCAAGGTGGGTATCCCACCCAACGATGCCCAGTTCCTGGAGACCAGGAAATTCCAGATCAATGAGATAGCCCGCTTTTTCAACGTACCGCCTCATATGATCGGCGATCTTGACCGAGCCACATTCTCCAACATCGAGCAGCAATCCCTGGAGTTTGTCGTCTACACTATCCGGTCCTGGCTGGTGCGCTGGGAGCAGGCAGCCAGCCTGAAATTGCTGGGCTCGGCCGAGCGATCGGAATACTTCGTTGAATTCCTGGTAGACGGGCTGCTGCGCGGCGATTCAGCCTCCCGGGCGGCCTATTACCGTGAGATGTTCTACATGGGAGCCATGTCACCCAATGATATACGCGAAAAGGAAAACCTCAATCCGCTGGAACTGGGCGACGAATACTATATACCGCTCAATATGGTTCCCGTCGGTGCTCCCCGGGATACCCAGCCGGCAGTCCCGCCTGCAGATGAGCAGGTTCAGATGACGCCGGTGGTGGAAGTCAGACAGATACCTGAGCGGGCATCCAGAAATCAGGGAGCACTGTTGAGGCACAAGACGGCGCAGGCATACAGAAAACTATTCGAGGCTGCCGCTATCGAGATAGTCAAACGCGAGAAAAGCCATGTACTCAAGGCTGCCAAAGAGCATTTGTCTCAAAGGTCCGTCATCACATGGAATGAGTGGCTGGACAGCTTTTATCGCGAGTACGGAAGCTTCGTGATGCGCAAAATCAAGCCGATAGTCCAGGAAATGATTGAAGCTATAACACCGCTGGCAGCTAATGAAGTAAACCAGGCTCCTGAACTTGTAGATAAACAGTTTGCCGATAAATATGTTGAGATATTCGCCAGGCAGTATACGGGGTCCTCAAAAGGCCAGTTAAAACAGGTGGTCCGCAAAGCGTTTGATGACAATGCCGATCCAATAGGAGCCGTCAGCCAGAGGTTGGGCGAATGGAGTGACCGGCGTCCAGGCAAGATCGCCATGCATGAAACTGTAGCGTGCAGCAATGCTGTGGCTAAAGCTGTGTTTATCGGATGCGGAATCAACCGGCTGGCCTGGGTCAGCATCGGTGACAAGCTCTGCCCGGTGTGCGAAGAGATGGACGGGCAGGTAGTAGCAATTGAGAGTAGGTTCTCAGAATCAAGTGGGAAACTGCAGTCGGTTGGCCATCCGCCGATCCATTATGGCTGCCAATGCCAGATAGTCCCGGGATGATACTTCCCGAAAAAATAAAACCCCGTAAACCCACTAGGAAGTGGGTTTTTCTTTTAGGAGGTCACAATGCAAGTTACCATTGAACACAGATCATTCAGCTTATCCGAGATTCGGGTTGCCGGCGAAGGCCGAAAGATCAGCGGACATGCCGCTGTATTCAACAAGCTCAGCGAGGACCTGGGCGGCTTCAGGGAGAAGATCGCTCCCGGCGCCTTCGCCAACACTATCACGGCCGCCGATGTCAGGGCGCTCTTCAATCACGACCCCAACTATGTCCTGGGCCGAACCAAGTCAGGCACCCTATCCTTAACCGAGGATGCCAAGGGACTGGCCATAACCATCGACCCACCTGAGACGCAATGGGCCAACGACCTTATAGAGAGCGTCAAGCGTGGGGACATCTCGCAGATGTCCTTCGGTTTCAGGGCCGTAGCTGATGAATGGGACGACAACAAGAAGGTGCGCACGCTCAAGGAGGTGGAACTCTTCGATGTTTCGATTGTCACTTACCCAGCCTATCCCCAGACCGATGTAAAGATCCGGTCGCTGATCGCAAAGATTGGGGAAGACAAGGCCATTGAGATATTAACATGCAGTTTAACCGCCGCTGAAAAGCCTGGCGGTGCAGAGGATAAACCGGGGACTCACGACGAGGCCCTGGGGGATACTCCAAACCGACTGGACCTAAAACGGCGTCAACTGGAAATAGCATCAATCTAACGGAGGTAAAAATGGAAAAAATCATAGAACTGCGCAAGCAGCGCACCGCCCTGGCGGGCAAAGCCGAAGTCATCGTAAGCAAGGCCGAGGCCGAGAACCGCGGACTGACCCCCGAGGAGTCGGGAGAATACGACAAGATCCTGGCCGACGTGCGGGAAAACAAGAGCCAGGAGACCCGCTACATCGAGCTTCACGGGCTCCATGACGAACTGAAGGGCCACGAGCCCATCAAACCGGTGCCCGGCGCAGCCGTATCAGGCAGGAAATCCGTGGGCCGTCAGTTCATCGAATCCCGCCAGTACCAGGACATGCTCAAACGCGGCGTATTTGAGTCCGATACCTTTGAAGTCCGCGACATCATCTCCGGCACTGACAGTGCTGCCGACCTGGTGGTACCAGACAGGATTGCCGGCATCATCACCGAGCCTGAGAAGCAGCTGCGCATCCGCGACCTTTTAGCCAAAGGTACCACCGGCAGCAACACCATCGAGTACGTCAGGGAGACCGTCTACTCCAATGCTGCCGCGCCCGTGGCGGAAAGCAAGCAAGGCACGGAGGTAGCCAAACCCGAGAGCACGCTGGAATTTGAGAAAGACACCGCGCCGGTGGTGACCATCGCCCACTGGGTGCCTGCCACCCGGCAGATCATCGCCGATGCAGCCGTGCTCTCCAGCTACATCAATAGCCGCCTGGTTTACGGCCTCAAGCTCGAGGAGGAAGACCAGATACTCAACGGCAGCGGTAACGGCGGTAACGTCTCCGGCCTGGTAACAGAGGCGACTCCTTTCGATGACAGCCTGAGGAGCGTCGACGACAACCTGGTGGATATCATTCGCAAGGCCATCTTACAGTCCGGCCTGGCACAGTACCCGGTTACCGGCATCGTCCTGCACCCGACTGACTGGGCCAGCATCGAACTGCTCAAGGGCAGCGATCAGCGCTACCTCTGGGTGACAGTACCCGAGGGCGGCGTATCCCGGCTTTGGAGGGTGCCGGTGGTCGAGACCACCACCATCGCCCAGGGCAACTTCCTGGTAGGCGCCTTCTCGCTGGGAGCCCAGCTCTTCGACCGCGAGCAGGCCTCGATCCGCATCTCCGAGCACCACAGCGACTTCTTCACCAAGAACATGGTCGCCGTGCTCTGCGAGGAAAGGATAGCCCTGGCAGTCTACAGACCCCAGGCCTTCATCTACGGCCCTTTTGAACAGGGCAGCTAACCAAGGGGGGCGGTGTTAAGCCGCCCCCTTTCCCTTTAAGAGATCATGGACGTTTTAGTATTACCCGAGAGCAAGAGCCTATACCAATTAGAAGGGCTGATCAGGTTCGGGGAAGGCCTGCGCCTGTCCTACTTAGCCTCCAAAGTTAAAAGCGGAGTGATCGTCGAAATCGGCAGCTTCAAAGGCAAATCAACCAGCTTCTTAGCGGCCGGCAGCCGGCATGGAAATAATATCCCTGTTTATGCCGTTGATACCTGGGACCTGAGGGAACAGTACGGCCAGCAAAAGTACCAGGCCAAGGAAACCCTCGAGGCCTTTCACCAGCAGACTCTGCCCTATTCCAAATTAATCACAGCTGTCAGGGGATTTTCCCAGGAGGTGGCCAAAACCTGGGACAAAGACATCGGTTTGCTGTTTATCGACGGCTGCCACTGGTACAAAGAGGCCTGGGCGGATTACCAGAGCTGGCAGAGGTTCATTCCCATAGGAGGCGTGATCGCCCTGCATGATTACCAGAACCCCAAAATCCAGGCAGTGGTTGAGCGCATAAAGAGCCGGGAGCAGTGGGCAAACTGGGAGCTTTACGGAAGGGTGATCTCCGCCCAGCGGGTATCTAAATGAAACACAGGAAGGTCGACTTCTATGCCAGGCAGCGCCACTTCATTGACCACCTGGTGCCGATCTACAGGCAGATACCTCAAACAAACAGAGGGCAGTTCATAGTAACCACCGCTGAACTGCTCAAATACGCGGCTTCCATCGACGTCCAGGCGGTCAAACTCAGCTCGTACCTGGATACCATTACACCGCCCAAGGGACTGCTGGTAGTGGCCTCCATGGCATTCCCCATCAAGATGCTGACGCCCCGCCGCAAGCTGGTACTGCACAACCACGGTGCCGGCCAATCCTTCGCTGATAACCGGCATATTAGTTACGCCGGGGGCAAAGGCCGAGGGTTAACTTACTTATTCATTGAGCCCGGCCAGCATCCGGCTTCCAAGGACGCCGAAGCCTATCCCGGGTCAAGGATCGCAGTCGTGGGCTGTCCCAAGTTGGACAGTTGGCACTTGAAACCTAAGAAAAAGCGCAGCAATCCGCCGGTGGTGGCCATCAGCTTTCACTGGGAATGCAAGGTAGCCCCGGAGACACGCAGCACCCTACCACATTACAGAAGCATCATCCCGCAGCTAGGCCGCTGGAACAGGACAGGCGAAGTAGAGGTCCTGGGCCACGGGCACCCCACCATATGGACAACATTGCGTCCGATGTGGGAGCGCTACGGCATAGAGCCGGTGGCCAATTTCGAAGAAGTAATGGAGCGTGCCGATGTCTATGTCTGCGACCAGATGTCCACGCTCTACGAGTTCGCCTCGCTGGACAGGCCGGTGGTGGTGCTCAATGCCCCCTGGTACCGGCGGGACATCGAGCACGGGTTGAGATTCTGGGAATGCGCCGACGTAGGAGTTAACTGTGATCAGCCGGACGACCTCATCCCATCCATCAAGAAGGCATTAAAGGATACACAAGCACAAAGGAAAAAGCGGCATACAGCCGTAAAGAAAGTCTATAAATACACCGATGGCCGTGCTGCCGAAAGGGCGGCGCAGGCCATTATGGAGGTTCTATGAGAATACAGATACTGGTAACCATGATCACATCCAAAGGCACCTATTACAAAGGCCATATGGCCGATGTTCAACCCGAGATAGCCAGGCAGTGGATAAGCAGGGGCCGGGCCGTGTCGCTCGAGCCGGTTAAGACTGTCAAAGCGGAAGTTAAGTCGCCTAAGGAAATCAAGAGGCGCGGGAGGTCAAAGAAAAAATGATCACCATCCGTTATAAATCAGTCGTTATCAACGGCCTGGACCGGACAAACAAGGTTGAAACCCTGCCCGATGCCGAGGCCCTGCGGCTGGTCAAGATGGGTTATGCCGAGATCGTTAGAGAGAACGCCTCCGTAAGGCCGCCGGAGACACGGGCAACACAATCCGAAAACAAAGATGAATCCCCGAACAAGAAACGAGGCAGGAAATGGGGTTAAAGCAGACCGGCGCCCCGGCAGTTGAACCCATCAGTTTGGCTGAAGGGAAGCTTCATTTGAGGATTGATACAACGGCTGAGGACGTCCTGATAAGCTCCCTGATCAAAGCGGCACGGCAGTATTGTGAAGGCTATCAACGAAGGGCATACATCACCCAAACTTGGGAGCTATGGTTGGACCGCTTCCCGGACATAGATATTATCGATGTCCCGCTGCCCCCATTACAGTCCGTAAGCTCTATCAAGTATTACGATACCGCAAATGGCGTACATACCTTTTTTGACAGTGAGTATTTCGTCGACTGCAAATCACAGCCAGGCCGGGTGTCCTTATCCTACGGCAAATGCTGGCCTACAGACACGCTGCGCCCGGCCAATGGAGTCTGCATCACCTTCGTTGCCGGGTACGGGGCTGCTGCCGCTGCCGTGCCTGTTACGGCCACTTATGCCATCTTGCTGCTGGTGGCCCATTATTACGAGAACAGGGAAGCGGCTGGCTCCTCGCAGATCTACCCGGCCCCGCTAAGCGTTGATGCCTTGCTCTGGCAGGAGCGCTGTTTCTAAATGAGGATAGGTTTGCTGCGGCACAGGGTCATTATCCAGAAGCCAACCCAGGGCAAGAACGCCATCGACGAGGTTGTCTCGACGTGGAGCACGTTCTGTACCGTATGGGCGGCTATAGAGCCGGCGGCCGGCAACGCCTACTATGCGGCCAATCAGCTTGATGCCAAAGTAGACGGCCGTGTCAGGATACGCTATCGCGGCGACCTGGAGCCGACCATGCGCATCAAGTTCGGGGACAGGATACTGGGTATCGTGTCCATCGTACACCCCAAGGAAAACCAAAAGGAGCTGCATTTGATGTACGCGGAGAGTTTGGACTGATGGATATCAGCGTTGAGATACAGGGCAAAGAGGCCTTTGAAAAAACCCTGCTGGCTTTGGCCAAAGCATTGCCCAACGACAAAGTCGAGCCTGTCATGATGGAAGGCGCCAAAGTAGTTGCCGCTGCTGCCAGGGGCAAGGCGCCTCGGGGACCTTCCGGCAACCTCAAGAAAGGGGTCAAGGCCAAGTTCTTGCGGCAGATCAGCAGCTATCCGCGCTCAGCTGCGGCAGCAGTGGACCGCAAGATCGCCCGCCATGCCCATATTATCGAGTACGGAACAAAGCCTCGGTACCAGAAGTCGGGGCGTTACACCGGCATCGGCCCGGCCATGCCCTTCTTTCGTCCAGCGGTCGACGCCAACAAGGGCCGCATACAACATGACATAATCACTAAGATCGGCAATATGATTGACGGGGCAATGAAAAAATGATCATTGAACATGCCATACGCAGTCACTTGTTAGCTCAGCCTGCGCTGGTGGCCTTAGTAGGGCAGAAACTCTATTACGTTACCGCGCCGCAAACCGTTGACGATCCGTACGTCGTGTTTTTCAAAGTATCGGCGGTGCCCGAATACAGCCTTACAGGTCATTCAAAACTAATAAATGCCCGCTTCCAGTTTTCCATATTCGCCAGTACCTACCTTATGACTAAGCAAATTGCCGCACAAATCCAGCTTGCCCTGCAGGACAAGTGCAACCAGGTAATCGGCGGGGTGGGTGGTGTGAATGTGAGCGTGCAGTTTGAGGACGAGCAAGATTTATTCGAGGCTGAGTCAGGGCTTTTTCATTGTCCGGTTGAGTATTTTATCCAATACAACGAATAGGAGGACACTATGACAACATCAGCAATCATGGCCCAGGGCGTAGTTCTTACAAGGGAAGGCGAAGCCATTGCGGAGATCACCAAAATCTCGCCGCAAAGCAACAAACAGGACACGGTCGATGTGACCACATTATCCAGTGTAGGCAACTATCGGGAATTTATAGCCGGCTGGAAAGATGCAGGTGAATTGCAGATTGAGGGAAACTTCGTGGCCGGAGACACCACGGGCCAGCAGATGTTATTCGCTGACTTTGAAGCGGGCAGCGTTTCCTCGTATGTACTCACCTTCCCGACAGCAATTACCGCAACGCTGGCCTTTGAAGCTCTGGTAACTGAATTCGGTATCGGCGGGTTTGCTGTGGGTGACAAGGTGCCTTTCAGCGCGACCCTGAAAATCTCCGGTGCGGCTACCCTGGCCATTGGAACATCTGACGGCCTGACCACGGATTATTTCACTATCTCTGAAAGCGCCGTTGTATTTCCGGCTGCGGCAGCCGCCAAGTATGACTATATCGCAACAGTGCTCACCGGCGTTACATCGGTGACGGTGACGCCGCACGGCACGGGTGTCTTGATGGTCAATGGCGCAGTTGTTGCAACCGGCGAAGCGTCAACCGCTATTGCCCTGGGTGCAGCCGGCACAATCACAGACATCGTGATTACCCAGAAAAACACTGGCAAGGTTGCCAAGACTTACAGAATCAAACTCTTTAGAGCGGCATCCTAACGAAACAGGGCCGGCCCGTGGTGGCCGGTCCTTGCGAGGTAGCATGGAAATAATACCGATTGTGCTGGATAAGGAAAGGCACCTCAAATGGACCATGGGCGGCATGGAGAAATTTCAGGAGGTCACTGGGATTGACGTGTTATCCGGTGAAGCTGACCCGAGCAAGTTTACCCAGAAGGAAATCGTGCCCTTTATGTGGGCCTGTTTAATCTGGGAAGATAGGGCATTGAAACTGGAAGACCTCAAATACATGGTGGACATTGAGAAAATGATTGAGTTCACCCAGCTCCTGCCGAAGATCGTGAGCGCCGCCCTGCCCAAAGGCGAGGACACGGCAGACCCAAACCCGCAGAGCCGCTTGATTGGCTGACCCTGTGGGCTATCGGGAGGTATGATCTCAATCTCACAGAGGATGTGTTCTGGGCGCTCACCTTCAAGGAATATGACGCCTTACTCAAGCGGCACGCCATAACCATTGAACGGCAGGATTACAGGGCCGGGCTTATCTGCGCCGTTCTTGCAAACATTAACCGTGATCCGAAGAGGTCAAAGACATTCACCCCGCAGGACTTCATGCCTGCCGGCAGGCCTAAGCAAGTCAAGTCACAGACACCCGAAGAAATGTTCGGGCTAATAAATTTGATTTACGGAGCAGCAGATGGCAACTGAAAAAGCGCTCGTATTCGTTATAAGAGCGAACATCAGCGATTTTAACAAGGCCTTGGGCGATGCCGAGCGCAACTTCAAAAAGACCTTTGGCAATATCAAGAACGAACTGAAAAATATATCTATGGCCGGAATTGGCGTCGGAGCGGCTATTTTAGCACCGCTGGCCCTGGCCTTTAAGGACTCTACCGAGTGGGCGCATGAGATCGAGATATTGTCGGAGAAAATAGGCTTCTCCATTGATGAGACCCAGCGCTGGGTAAATATGATGACACTGGCCGGCGGCAGCGGTGCAGACATCACAGTCATGGTCAAGAAAATGACCGCTGCTTATGAGGCGGCTGTTACGGGCACGGACAAGGCCACAGATAAACACGATGAGTTGAGTAAGAAACTACAAGAGGCGCAGGAAAGCGCCGACTCCACGGACGAGGAGATCGCCAACCTGACCGACGACCTGGACGATTCTACGATTAGTTCGGATAAGGCCAGCAAGGCATTTGCCAAGCTAAAAATAAACCTGAGTGATTTCGGCAAACTGGATACCGAGGGCCGCCTGCGGGCTATTTTCGTAGCCCTGTCAAAGATAACTGATGTCAATGAACAGCAATCAATAGTCGGGGCCTTGCTGGGCAAAGGCGGGCAGAAAGCCCTGGCCGCGGCAAAGGGTGACGTCGAGGCGTTTCTAAACGGTATGGATGTTATGTCTGAGGATATGGTCAGAAAGCTGGCGGCTGGCCGCGAGGCGATGGAGAAATTTGATATCGCCTGGCGAAAAATGGTGGGCACGGTTGTCGCGGTCACGTTCGGCGGTGATGCAACAAAGGGGATTGACCTCTTGACTGAGAAGCTCAACGAATTCTCCAATTGGGTAGAGGAACACCCAGACGACGCAAAGAGGATGACCGACCTTGCTTTAGCTATCGCAGGAATTGCCACCGCTATTGGAGTCCTGGCCGGCGTGTCCTTCACGATAGTAAACGTGGCCGGAGCATTCAAGGTTCTTTCAGCAGCAGCCGCTTTTCTGGTTGGCTCAGGGGCTCTGGCCGGTTGGAGCGGAGCGATAGCCGTGGCGCTTGGCGTGATAGGTGGCTGGCTTGCTGCCGCCGGCTCTGCAATCGCGGCGGCGGTCGTAGCGCTTCTGGGCGGCGTGTCATTGGTTACTGTGGGCTGGATAGTCCTGATTGTAGCTGCCGTTATCGCAGCGATATGGTTAATCATCGCGAACTGGGACGCAATAGCAAAATTCTTTATTGATTTATGGGCCTCCATAACCGCAGGATTCAATCAATTATGGCCTCAAGTGGTGGCAGGCTTTACCCAGGCTAAAGATTGGGTGATAAATATATGGAACGTCGTTGTCACCTGGTTCCAGGAACTGCCGGCCAGAATTCAAACGGCCATGGCCGGCGTTTGGCAATGGCTGACACAGCCGTTCAGAGACGCGTGGGCCGAAATTCAGAGAGTGGCAAATGACATCAAGTCGGCCTGGGATAACTTATTCCGTGGCGGTGGCGGCACCATAACAGTCACAGCCAATGCTAATGTCGGTGTGCACGCTGCGGGCGGAATCTTTACCAGGCCTACCCTTGGGATAATAGGCGATGTTCCTGAGGCAGTTATTCCATTGAGTAAGTTGGGGAATATGGGCGGAGGCAACTCAACAGTCAATGTCAACGTCGGAAATTATATTGGCGATGACCTGTCTAAGCGCGCCCTGGTGCGTGACCTTCAAAGAATAATGAATGAAGAGACCCGGCGTAGCGTTCACAAGCCGACTGAGACAACTTATTACAGTCCCGGAGGTCACTTATGACCACAAATATTGGTGACATAAAATCAGCTAAAGATATTGGCAAGTCTGGGGCACCGTGGAATAAATTTATATGGACTACGTGTGCAACTTGCAATGAGCCGCGTTGGGTAGGGTATATAAAAGGCAAACCTGTATCTCCAAGATGCTATGCCTGTTCCAGACTGAGGATGGTTGGAGATAAAAATATACATTGGAAAGGCGGAAGGATCACTGTAGGCGCTAAGGGATATGTAATGGTTTTAGTCCAACCAGATGATTTCTATTTTTCGATGGCGAGTCTTTATCACTATATCTATGAACACCGCTTAGTTATGGCACAGCACCTTGGGAGATGTCTCCATACCTTTGAATCCGTGCATCATAAGAACGGCAAGAGGGCCGATAATAGAATTGAAAACTTGGAGTTATCGCAGAAGGGCGCTCACAGTAAGATGCACAACAAAGGATACCAGGACGGATACCAAAAAGGTTTACAGGATGGGCGCATTAAGCAGATTCAAGAGTTAAAAGACCTTGTCGAAAACCAGACTAAGCAAATTCGCCTACTTCAATGGCAAATGCAAGAGGGCAACAGTGTGGGAGGTCATTTATGAACGTGCCCACCTATCACGTAATGGTAGATTGGGATTGTGCCGATTTTGCCGGTTTCCACGACTTCACCCAGGGATATGACGATATCACAGCCGATGTTAAGCATTTCCGTATTTCCAGGGGCAAAGACAAGGACAGCAACACTTACCCGGCCGCCACCATTGAGATGATACTTGAGAACTCATCAGGCAAATATTATCCGACCGCCACAACAGGGGAATACGTCGGCAAGGTTCGGCTATGGCTTCCTGTCAAAGTAACAGCCATATATGGCGGCACGACCTATCCGTTATTTTATGGCTACATCAACCGGATCACGGCCTATCCCATCAAAAGCAAACAGGAAATTTATTTCTATGCCACGGACGGCATTGACCTATTGACCAAGACCATAGTGGTACAGGACATGGATGACAAGACCGTTATGAATGATGGTGAGGCGGTCAATCAGGTGCTTAACGCTGCCGGCTGGAAGATGCCGTTGATAGCCTGCACCATGCAAACCAGCGCAGACACCGTGACCAAAAACGGGCACGGCCTGGTCAACGGCGATAACGTCATGTTCACGGGTGCTTCAATACCGGCTGCCCTCGACCCGCTGGTTATGTATTTCGTAGTGAATGCGGATATCAATGTTTTCGGGGTTGCTCTGACAGCCGGAGGAGCCTATATCGATTTTGCTGCTGATGGCTCCGGTTACTATTACCAGGTGCCTCGCCGGGATATTGACGTTGACGGCGGCGATATTACCAATTTTCCTGACACATTTGAGTTCACTAAACCGGCATGAGGTAGATAAATGGCCTATATATGGGTAACGGTAGCGAGTGCGTTTCATAAGAGCGATACCACGCCAGAGGGGTTTGACTATCAATCTGCCGCAGAACTGTTAAAAAGGATAGCCGACACTGGGGAAGGCAGACTGTATATTGATGAAAGTGGGAATGTGATTTACGAGAGCCGGTTCCATAGGGATGCGTGATGCCAAATCATTATGAGGAAGTGGCGAGCATTCAGGTCCGCCAGGGCAATAGCACCACCACGCTGTCCCAAAGATACGGTGCAGTAACCGGTGGCTGGAATTGGGCAGCTTATCCGCCCGGCACCGGTGCTTTAGCAATGGCTCTTATGAGAGCGTGCATGAGTAGTGGTGGTACTGGGGGTGCAGGCACAATGGGCACCTGGACAAATGGGAATACCATTATGGTCGGAATGGCTGGTGGAAGTTGTGGGGTGTCGCATCGCAGGAAATTAGGATACGAATGGGGATACTGGAGAAGTTGGTGGCAGAACTTTGAGTGTGGTGTTTCCGGGAGTGCATCATTTTATTCCGGGCAGTTCCGGTTCAACATCCCAACGCCGCCAGCCGGAGCACGTTTAGTTATATCACGGGTGAGGATATATGAGGCTGGATATAACAATGTCTCAACGCATAATGTTTCTATCGGTGGCGGCTCATTAGATTTCACGCCGCCGACATATAGCCGCCCAACCGGGGGAAGTTCTTGTCCTGACCCAGTACCGCCGTGCTGGATGGGATACTGGCCATGGTGGTATTCGTTGGCAAGTGGTGGTGGAGGCGGCAGCTATCGGACGTATTATGCACAGCTTGAACTGGTGTACGAATATACACCGGAAGATCCGGAGTGTAAGGATATTGATGCTACTGATATAACCGCAAATGGCGGCATACTTTCCGGCGGGCCCGGAACCTCCTGGCAATGGGGAATAAAGGGCGATGATATTGGCGACATATCCGATGATGGTATATTGACAGGCCTTACGGCTGATACCTGGTACTGGTATCGAGCGCTTTCATACTGCACAACAAAGACATTCTGGTTTAAGACAAAGAAGACTGATGACCCTACGACCTGGGCTGCGTCCATAATCACCTTGCCGGCAACCGAGGTGTGGGCAACCGGAGCAACGATACACGGCTTATTCCATTACAAAGGGGACAGCGCATTCTACGTTTACCTGGGCTTTCAATATGGCACTGACAGCGATGTGTCAAGCGAACATATCTACTGGCTGTATTCGCTGGGGCTACCGGCCAAGGACTGGGGCCCTCGTGGATTTATGATGCCAATTCAAATGACGATAGCCGGACTTATGCCTGACCGGACTTATTATTACCGGGCCTGTCTTCATGTAGGCCCGCCGCCATTTGGAGCGAACGAGTATTTTGGAGCAACGCTGTCATTCGGCGGCCCAGTCTCCCTGTTCGGGTTTGGCAGGGAATATGTCACGGCTAAAAAGGGTGCGGATGATATCAGCAAATTGGCGGTCGGGCGGTACTACATGGATAAGAACGGCATCTTTCAATATGCGAGTGCCAAAAGCCGCATACCTGTTGATCCGGTGGTATGGTTAATAGGCCACGAAGCAAATGATGGTTTTGGCGCCATAGTTGCGGCGAACGTTTTTTATTCATCGATTTTCTACAATGGCATTGCTGGGACGATGACCAAGATAAAAGTGTGGTGTGGAGGCGCCTGTAATGTTAAATGTGCGATATATGACAATGATACTTCCGTACCTAACGGAAGGCCCGGGACTTTACTGGCGGGTAACAACGTCGGACAGGCTTGCGTATCAGGATGGAATTCAATTCCAATTGCTCCCTACCTTGAACTGGTGGAAGGTGCCTCGTATTGGATAGGTACAATCAGCGATGCTGCACAAGTAGGGAAATATACCATGGCTTACACCTATGGTGCCATATCTGGTGCACAGGATTATGCCACTGCTATATGGCCTGACCCTGGGAATCCTGCATGGACATACGAATATTATAACAACCACGCTGCGGCGGGTTGGGGATTGATATGACAGCTTCATTCACGGATAGCGAGATTGTTGACCTGATCTATGAACTCAACGACGGGGAACTGGTCAATGATGTACTGATGATTGTTGGAGAGCCGGATGCCGAGGTGCTGGTCAGAGGTTACGATGCCGCCTCGATTGCCAAGTACGGCAGGCGGTCATACCGCATTGATAACCCGATTGTTGCCAACGTTGAGGCTGCCTATGCTACGCCAAAGGCCCAGGCCACGGCAATACTGGACAGGAACATTGAGCCGTATGCCACCGTGCAGATGGCGCTGCTGTCAACGACGGATGCCATTACCGTTAAGATATTGGGACTCGAGATAAGCGACCTACTGCAAATTACCGAAACAACCTGCGGACTATCATCGAATTATTTTATCGTGGAGTCTATTGACCTGGCCGTTGACCCGACGGGGTACATTATGGCGAACATTGGTCTGGTGCAAGCCAGGGCGGGTGAGTATGTATTATGACCATTTTAACTGGGGCAGAACTGACCGACCTGAAAACCGAGATAAACACCGCCGATATATGGAACGATGTCCGGGTGATGTTGCCGAGTTATGAATATACGCTTGAGTTAAAAGACGACGGCTGGCATAAGTACCCGGTTGACCTGGTTGCCCGATCCACCGATGGCGCCTCAATTAGCAAGTATGGCCGCCGAACCAAAACTCAGAGCAAGCACGTCATTGAGCAGGCTTTTGCAGAGGCCTACTGTGAGGGAGAGGTAGCAAAGTGCAAAGAACCGGTGACCAAAGTAGAGCTCAAAGTCATAGGGAGCAATCATGCCAATATTATTACCGCGCTCACAACCAGGGTGGCCCAGCAAATCAATTATCAATATGCGCCGGCTGGGCTAAATGATATCGGCAGCGTTGACAACCTGGTGATGGATGTTGACCTTGAGGGCGTTCCCAGGCTGACGCTAAACCTAACCGAAGTCGGGCCGTTGGAATTATTCAATTTGTTTGAGGTCGATATTGATACCGTCGATGACAGCGATGACTTGATAGGATAAGGAGAATTTAATGGGCTGGACTACTCCGAGAACATGGGTAACCGGAGAGGTACTGACCAAAGCAAACCTCGATACCCAAATTCGTGACAATCTCAATTACCTCAAGGTTACATTTCCCTCTATCGCTGCAGTCGAGCTGACTATCTCCGCCGGTACTGTGGCCCGCTCATATTATCATCACACGATCGACACACAGAGCGATGCAGCAACCGACGATCTTGACACGGTGAACGGTGGTGAGGAAGGACAATTCCTGTTCCTTCGCCCCGCCAGCGGTGACCGGACCGTAGTGCTCAAGCATAACACCGGGAATATATGGAGTCCGCACGGTATGGACCTATCCCTGGAAGATGCAGACGATTATGCCTTTCTTGTGTATTCAGGGAGTAAATGGTGCATTATCGGTGCCGGCGGCGGCTCATTCACAAATCTAAATGATGTGCCGGCAACCTATTTAGACCAGGGCGGCAAGGCGGTTGTGGTTAAGGGAGATGAAACAGGCCTTGAATTTGTTGAACTGGCGTCCACTTCCCACGCAGCCACCCATAAAGACGGTGGGTCTGACGAACTACTGCTGCATGAATTAGGCCAACCTACAGCGCCTGTCAATTTCAATCTACAGGAAGCTGATAATTTCTGTGTTGAGGAATTGAATACTGAGCCGGCCCTGTCTGCAGGTCGTATCTATCGAGATAGCTCCACGAGCAAACTATACTACTGCAAGGAAGACCAGTAATGGCGATGTTAAGGTTACAACCAAATAGCGATATCCTGACTCAATGGGAGGGAGGGTATGCCAATGTTGATGAGTATCCTATCTCGGACTCGGACATGGACCTGCAACGGTCAGACTCGATGTGCTATGACGACTTCGGGATTCCCAATCACACCACAGAATCAGGAACCATACACAAGATCACAGTATTTACCAAGATGTGGTGGGGTTATGACCATGCGGTACAGGGATACGGTGTAAATATAGGCGGCAGTAGATATCTGGTCGCGCCTACCGTCAATTATGGGATCAGCAGCAATGAGTGGACGACCAATCCAAAAACGTCAGCAGCCTGGACATGGGCTGACATAGATGCCCTGGTATTGACCATTCAAGGGCAGCGTGGCGTTTCGTCTATGGCGTATCTCTATTGCTCTGGTATTTATGTTGAGATAGATTACACGGCAGCACCCACTGTTACCACTCAATCCCCAGGAGATATTGATAAGACCACTTGCACCGGCAACGGGAATATTACAGATACAGGCGGCGCAAATTGCACCAGGAGAGGCTTTTGTTACAAGGTGGGAACGATTGGTGACCCGACAACTGCGGACACGGTGGCTTATGATGATGGAGACTATGGAATGGGAGCATACACAAAAGCAATCACCGGGCTCTCGGCACTTACTGACTATCGGATTAGAGCCTATGCCACAGGCCCTGGCGGCACTTCATACGGTGATACTGCCGGATTTACTACTCTCATAGCAGCCACCTATGTTGAAATACTCACGGCAGACAGGGCGCTCGCCCTGGACAATACCACGGCCTTTACACCGGATGCCGATTATGAGCCTGCGACCAAGAAGTATGTTGATGATCAAGTCGGAGGCACTGGGAATGGTGATATGCAGACCGCGACCTATGACACTGACATTGATGGGGTGGTGGATAAAGCGGAGGGCGTAGTAACGGGGACAACGCTACCCGATACCGCATCGGACGGGGAACTATTCGGCAAAACAGATTCAAAGGAATTATATATTTGGTTCGATTAGGAGATGACATGAGAAAAAGATTGGGATGGAATACTGAACCCGACAAGCCTGAGGTTATGGCCAAAGAGCCGGAGAGCAGGGAGGTGGAACTGAAATTCATCATGACCGCTCCCGTTTATGATGAATTGGACGGCATCGCCAAACTGCGGGGTTTCCCTGATCTGAAGGCATTTGTGATCAACTTCATTAACAAACAAGCCGCTCTTGAGAGAAAGGTCGATAGGAGCGAGGTTAATTTGAATATAAGATAAGAGGTGAATATGGCGGACAAATTATCAATGGAATTAACAGTGACCGGCAAGCAGTTCGAGGAACTGGGGAAAATATCCGAGATGCGGGGCTTCATAAACCAGAGGGAATTCATAGCAGACCTGGTCAGACAGCAGATACGCGAATACCGCGACAAAGTCCTGAAACGGGACAGCGACCTTAACCAATTACAGTAAAGGAGGAATGACAAATGGCAGCAACCTGGAAGAAAATTGCATTCGAGGAGGATGTACTCCTCAAGTCTATCATCGCGGCAAAGGGTGACCTGATCGTAGGTTCAGCCAACGATGCAGCGACGATCCTGAGCATCGGGACCGACGGCTACGTGTTAAAAGTTTCCACGGATACACCCGCCTGGGTTGATCCTGCAACATTAGCTGTAGCAGACCACGCATCGACCCACAAGAACAGCGGTTCGGATGAATTACTGCTCAGCGACTTCGGGGAACCCACGGCAGACGTCGAGTTCAACGGCCAGGAGGCACTCAACTTCTGCCTGCAGAATTCAGCCTCACCCCCGGCAACCGCGGTACTGGGCAAACTTTATTACGACACCGATGACAATTGCGCCTACATTTGCACAGCGGTAGCCTAATGGCCGACCCCGACAAAGACGAGTTAATGGCCGATTGCAACAACGACTTGAGCGTTGTCATACAAAAGTACACGGGCACGCTCAAGTCGTCTGACCTTTATCTAGTATTGTTCAAATTGGCCGATGACATGTACCGACACTGGAGAAAAACCTTGCCGGAGGAATAAATGGCAGTCACCTGGAAGAAAGTAGCCTTTGAAGATGATGTGATCCTGAAGTCCCTATTGACCGAAAGAGGCAGCATCATTTATCGAAATGCTACCGGCCCCGCCGAATTGCTGCATGGTACCGCCGGACAGGTATTGACCAGCGGCGGCAACGGGGCAGACCCATCTTGGGCTGACGCCGCCGGCGGAGCTGACACAGCCGCGCAAACACTGACATGGTTAGGGATATAACATGGGAAGCTTCACGATTAAAAATCTTGGCAATGGGCAGCTACCCAATTCCATCGGAGATCTCTACACGGTACCTGCTTCCACAACTACGGTTGTCCGGTCAATCGTTTTGATCAACACCAACACTACAACGGAGACCGTCAACCTTTATTTCCTCAAATCCGGGGGAACAGCAAGAAGGATTATACCCAAATCGCTATCCCTGGCGGCCAACAACTCCCTGGTTTTTGACAGCCCGCTGACCATGGGGGCAGCCGACAAGATACAGGGAGACACGACCACCGCCTCTAAAGTGGACTACGTAATCAGCGGCGCGGAGTACGCGTAAATGAGAATTTACAATGCTTCCGGTGCCGTGATCTCCTCAGATATACTGGGGGAATTTACGGCCAATGCCATATTCCCGCTCACTGGCTGGGCCTATCGCAAGTCAATTACCCTCAGCCGCGCTTCTGGGGCTGTGACCAATTACCAGATGAAACTACTGGTCGGCAAGGATTCGGGCGCCACCGGTGAGAACGTAGACTGCGCCGGGCACTGCGAGAATGACTTCAAGGATATCAGGTTTACCAAGGCAGACGGCATTACACTGCTTGATTATTGTATCGAATCATCCGGAGCCTCCGGGACATCCTATTTAGCTACTATCTGGATCGAATTCGATTCCATCGGTACAGGCAATACCACGTTCTACATGTATTACGGCAACAGCGGAGCAACTGGGGCAAGCGACATTCAGAGTACCTTCATATTTGGCGATGACTTCAGTGGTGCTTTGCTTGATACAACTAACCGGTGGAACGAAGATGGCAGCGGTGGCTCCGTGGCCATTTCCAGTGGTGAGGCTATTTTAACTGGTGCGCGCCGTTTTATCACAAGCAAGTCAACCTACGCCAATAACAACGCCTTGCACGCCAGGGTAAAGTTCAGCACCTCTAAAGCAAGTTTCAAGATGCTCGGTTACATTGGCACTGTGGGAAGCGTCGACGAGAAACTGATGACCATGGGGCTGCGCTTCTATCACGGAGACACTTATTTCACGGCAGAATCCGGCAACGGGACATCAATACACAAACCAAGCCTGGGTGTGGCCTTTGACACGGCTTCGTATCACATCATGGAACTGCGCCGCTATGCAATCAGTGGCACCAACTACGACCGGTTCATACTTGACGGACGTGCAGCAGTTACCGGCAATTACCCGACTGCAACGGCCAGGTATATTGATATCGATATGGACGACGCTGGCCAAACACTGACTGTTGACTGGATATTCCTTCGCCAGTATTTATCAACGGAACCGGCCTGGGGCAGTTGGGGAAGCGAGGAAGGAGCCGTACCCATAACACCTATCAGGATAAAGTAAGGGCGGATTAACAAGATTACGCCTGGATAAATAAGGAGTACGCCAATGCCAGATAACGGCATAGACTGGGAACAAAGATTTGGCAAAACACCGACCGAGATGACCGAGGGTGAATGGAGAGTTGCTGTCGCGAGCCTCCTCTGTGAAGCGGTCAAATCCTGCCGGGCTATTCCCAAAATAGACGCCTTCTATAAGGTCGCTGTGTGGGTGGTGCCGTTAATCTTAACTGCCATGGTAGCCTTTATTATTGCTTTCGTGAATCATGTGCAGATGAGATAGCCGTTTTAATCGTTCACTCATACCGCCGGGTAAATATTCTACCGGGCGGTTTTTCTATTTCATGGAGGTAAAACTATGGACACGACCCCTTTGGATGGTTACAAAAAAATCATCATCACCCTCTTGACCCTGGCGTCCGGCATTTTTGGCATCTTCATCACGGACCCGGCTAAGGCACAGACCATCGGACAGTTCCTGGTGGATATCCTGGGCCCGGTGCTAATTACCCTGGTCGGCATTGTCTATACCATCGTCCAGGGCAACATCGACAAAGAAAAGGCCAGGACGGCAGCAGTCGAGGCCAAAGCACAGGCTATCATGGCCCAGGAAGCATCCCCAAAAGCTGATAGCGTTGCAGCCCAGCCAGTTGCAGCGCCAATCGTGACGGCTGCAGAAGTGGAAACCTATCAGCCTGCAGACCTGGCCAAGTACATCACCGCTGCGGAGGGCGCTATCAAGAGTGATGGCCAGATGATCACCCCGCTTTCCCGAGCTTTCTATTTCTGGCCTTATATCGCCCACTTCGATCTGCGGGATGTCCCGCGCCAACTCCGCATAAATGAAGCCAAACGATTCGTTGATAAAGGTGTCGAGCTATTCATCGAGGCCTTCAAATTCCACACCAAGCTTGATGTTGTTCCTACACCGGCCCAGGCCGGCAACCAGCACAGCTACATGTTTCAGCTCAAAAAGGAATACGAGAAAGCCAATAACCTGCTTTGCTCAGATAAAACATTTGAGGATCTGCGCAACCTGGTGGCCTACTTCAATGATCTCTACACCGCCCAGGACGGCCTTAACCAGCTGACGGACAAAACCGTGGACTGGTCGATCTATGGCGGCGGTGCTTTTACTCCCACACAGGTCGGCTGGGACTACGCCAAACTTCTCTAAGGAGTAAGGCCATGAAAAGAATATGGGGGCTGCTGTTACTGGCAGCCCTTCTTTTTTCCAGTTGCGCACCACTGGCCATTACCAACGTCAAGATAGTTGATGACTGTGGTTGTGCCTGCCTGTCTTGGGAGACCAACCAGGATGCCCAGTGCAAGGTGAGCTTCTGCGCGGGCACGATGTGTTACACGAGCCCACTGGAGCCGGAATACAGTACGCTTCACTCTATCGGAATTCCACCGGGCATGAAGGACGTCACTATCACAGCCATAGGTAGAGATGGCCAGACGGCGTCATACGAGGTTAAATAATTAAGCGGGGCTGAAAGGCCCCGCCTTTTTTATTGTCCAAATCCAGGGTAAAAACAAAGTACAGGTCTACAATAATCGCGGCAATTGCCTGGCTCTATTGATTGTGCGATTTACACTGCGACTTTTCATATTATTACCCTAAAGTGCACTCTAAAGTGTATTGACAATGGTAGTGGGGGGGGGTAGACTGGCTCATATAGGTATAGCACAGGGTTAATGAGGCAAAGTCATGCTTTCAGCGGCTGCTTAGCCAGTTGTTGTGTCGTATGGTCGTATATGAAGGGTAAGTGTGCGGTCTTCCCTTGAAGAGGCATTTGCATGACCTCAAAAAGTGATTCAAAAAATAGAGATGGCGGGTTGCGCAGGCAGACGGAGAAAACAACCGTTAAGAACGGCACAGAAATGCACAAAAAGATGGAGGCGCTGACACCTGAGGCAGGGAGGGGCCTGCTGAGTGAGCTGCGGGTGCAGCAGGTAGAGCTTGAGACGCGGAACGAGGAGCTCCGCCGGACTCAAGAGGAATTGCAGGCCTCCAGGGAACAGTATCGTCTGCTCGTCGAGACCAGCCATGACATCATCTACAAGATAGATACGCAGGGCATTATGACATTTGTTTCGCCGGCCTGGAAACAGCTCCTGGGACATGATTACGATGCTGTTGTCGGGCATCCATTCCAGGAGTTTGTGCACCTCGATGACATTCCCAGATGTGAAAAGTTCCTGGCATCTGTCCTTGAGACACTGGAACCCTCAAGCATCGAATACAGGGTGAAGAACGTAGCAGGAGAGTGGAGGTGGCATAACACCAACTCGGCGCCCATAATTAATGCTGATGGGACATGTACGTCTTTTGTCGGCATTGCCAGCGACATCACCGATCGCAAGCAGGAGGAGGAAGCGCTGGGGCAGGAGAAAGAGGTGCTTCAGACCATCCTCGATAACATCCCTGTAATGATCGCTTACTTAGACCGGGAGGGAAGCTACCAGTGGATCAACAGGTGCTGGCAGTCCACGTTAGGCTGGTCGATCATGGAGGTGATGCAAACCGACGTGCATGCGGAGCTTTATCCCGATCCGGAATACCGGAAATATGTGGCCGATTTCATCGCCTCTTCAGCGAGTACCTGGGGTGATTTTCAGACAAGGGCGCGAAACGAGCGCCTGCTCGATACTGCCTGGATCAACGTGCCGCTGGCCGAAGGATCCAATTTAGGTATCGGTATCGATATATCCGAGCGCAAGCAGGCCGAAGGAAAACTCGCAAAAAGCTACGAATCCCTCAAGAAAACCTTCAGTGACGCCATCGATACTATGGTCAAAATAGTGGAAATGAGAGATCCGTACACCGCGGGCCATCAGCAGAGAGTGGCCAGGTTGGCATTCGCCATAGCTACGGAAATGAAGTTAGAGGATACCCGAATCGATCAGCTCAAGATTGCGGCAGTAATCCATGATATCGGTAAAATAAATGTTCCTTCAGACATCCTCAGTAAACCAGGACGGCTATCTGATATTGAATTTGGCTTGATAAAGACCCATGCTCAGAACGGCTACGATATTATGAAAGGCATGGATTTCCCTTGTTCTGTCGCGCAGGCCGTCTTGCAGCACCATGAAAGGCTGGATGGTTCAGGTTATCCCGGCGGGCTGAAGGGAAAGGACATACTACTGGAAGCAAAAATACTGGCGGTAGCAGACGTGATTGAAGCCATGTATTCATACCGCCCGTACCGGCCCGCCATGGGCATTGATAAGGCACTGGAAGAGATCTCAAACGGCAGGGGCAAACTATATGATCCCGACGTGGTGGACGCCTGCCTGGAGCTCTTCAAAACCGGCAGGTTCGAGTTTGAAGATGTGTGACTGAGGACATATGGCAGTTAAAGTCAAACGCAATGGCAATACTAAGAAGGGACCGGCGGGAAACTCCCGTCCAAAAGCCCCCGCCCCGGCTAAAAAATCCACGCGTCCCGCCGGGCAACATATTTCCAGTGAAACCATCTACAGGATGCTGATTGAGAACCTGCCGCAAAAAATGTACCTTAAAGATAAAAACTCAGTCTACATATCCTGTAATCAGAATATGGCTACGGATCTTAAAATCAACATTGACGAAATAGCCGGCAAGACAGATTACGATCTCTTCCCCAAAAAGCTGGCAGTGAAGCGCCGTGCTGACGATGTGAGGATCATGGATTCAGGCCTGACGGAGGAAATAGAAACAAGCCATACACTTAAAGGAGAGGTTACCTATATCCATTCGGTCAAGACGCCTGTCAGGGACAGCGACGGCAACGTTACAGGCTTATTGGGCGTATCCTGGGACGTCACCGGCTATAAAAAATTGGAAGAAGAACAGAGAAAGCGCTGCCAGGACTGGGAGATTGTGGTAAAGGAACATGTGGAAGAACTGCGAGGGAGTAAGAAGAGAATTGAGTGGAACGGCATAGAGCGTAGACGTTGGCAAGAGCTATTCGACGCGCTGCTGAATAGCTCGACCGTAGGAATATATATCACACAAAATGGTAAATTATTAGCCTGCAATCCAAGATTTGACGAGGTAACTGGCTACACCAAGGGCGAGCTCCTGGGTAGGCCCTCCTTAAGCCTGATTTTACCTGCGGATAGAGACGCAGCCAGGATCAGCGCCATTAGCATGCTCAAGGGCCAAAGACAAATTCCATATGAGTTCAGATTAACCACCATGGGCGGGGAAGTGAAATGGGTCGTCGAGTCAGTTACCTCCGTCATGTACCAGGGAAGACAGGCGGTGCTGGGCAACTTTAATGATATCACCGGGCTCAAGCAGGCAGAGAAGACGCTGAGAATTAAGGATAATGTCATAATCTCATCCATAGAGGCTATTGCTTTGGCAGACCGGAAAGGCAACCTTGAGTATGTGAACCCTGCTTTCCTTGAAATGTGGGGCTATAGTAAAAATGAAATAATCCTGGGAGAACCAGTTGTAAACTTCTGGCAAACACGGGAAAAGGCCGGGGAAATACTCGAAGCTCTGAGCGCAAGTGGTGAGTGGAGAGGTGAACTTACTGCCAGGAGAAAAGATGGCTCGTTCTTCGATGTACGGCTATCGGCAAACATGGTTACTGATGAAACGGGGCGCCCTATTTGTACGTCGGGGTTTTTTATTGACATAACCGTGCAAAAACGGGCCGCGGAAGCACTGCGGACAAGCGAGGAGTTGCTTCAATCAACCGGCGAAATGGCAAAGGTCGGTGGTTGGGAGCTTGACCTCTCGACCAATCAGGTCTC
>Ga0268276_1000664_pt1 | contig 38919 bp, 22 predicted proteins | sample saktaG_4_FD_190145 | JGI IMG/M metagenome (GOLD analysis project Ga0268276, IMG submission 190145) | Saline water microbial communities from Sakinaw Lake, British Columbia, Canada - sak_2010_1_5_45m | ecosystem: Environmental > Aquatic > Non-marine Saline and Alkaline > Saline ...
TCCGAGGACTCGGCTGATCCCGGAAATGATGTGATCCCGGTCACTGACAGAAGGGCACTTTCTCCTGCCTTCGTTCACCTCTGTGAGCGCCAGATCGACCGGCGCAAAGAAGCGTGTACGCACACTTTTATCGTTTTCGGTCCCGATCCCGATTTGGATCCCGATAGCGGCTGCCAGTGTTAGAAGTGCCGTAACAAACCTTACCCACGTTGACACCGCGTAAGATACACCCGAGGGCCAGTCGGCGTCAATATTTTATTTCCCGAAAACGGCGAGGCTCGGACGCATCTGCGAAAAGCGGTGTCGCGCGGAATACCGCTTGCCACCGCTCCAAGACGCTGCCGCCGGGACGGAGGGCTTCGGGACGCCGCGCCAGCCATTTTGGAGTGCGGTGGCAAGCGGTATTCCGCGCGACACCGCTTTGAGGAGTAAGAATCAACGACCTCATCAGAACTGCCATGCGCCCGTTCCTGACCTCAAGCCCAGATACGGTGCGCGGCGAGCATTTCGTCGAGCAACGGATCGATGATTTCCGCATCGCCGACGAGCGGATGATTCAGGAGCGCTTGCTTGAGCAGGCGCCGGTCGCGCGTCATGGCCGCCTCGACCGTCAGCACCTCGTAGGCCTTGACGGCCTGCACCCAGTGACGCACAAGATCTTGCGATGTGCGCCCCACAGTCAGCGCAGTTTGACTAGCGCAGACCGAAATTGCATGGCCAAACCGTCAATCTCTTCTGGCGGGAGATAGTCGGCCATGGACTGCCTGATTTCGCTGTCGGTCAGCGTCGAGACCCGGTGGCGGAGGAACTCGTAGAATTCACTCGATGTGGAACCTGGAAAGCGGTCCTCTTTGCTGACAAGGCGAGAGTACTCCGGTTTCTGGAGCCGTGATTCCAGCGTCTCCGGGTCCGGTGTAACCCCCATTTGAAGAAAGAACCAGATGTCGTAGAGATCCCGTGTCAACCGGCGTTCGTTCCATGCGGCCAACTTGTTGGCCAGCGCCACGGAGTGTTCCGTAATGCAGATCATGCGAGGCGGCAGGTTGAACGCACGCGCAAAACTGCGCGTGGAAGCCAGGGATGTTCTGGCCGTCATGGCGACCTTGGCTTCGATCTGGATGGTTGTCCCGTCTGCAGTCAGCACAACCCGCAGGCATTTCGAGTTGAAGGAGTGACTGATCGCGGCGCCTTCGATGCTTTTCAAGCAGGCCACGATTTCCGGCATCAGGTCCCTCTTCGACCTGTAGGGAACGAAGACATAGTCCAGGTCGTTCGTAAACCTGGAGGATCCCAGAATGCGCAGAACCATGCCGCCCCGCAACACCGCCCGCTGCGCGAACCGCTGGGCAAACAGGTCGAGCACGCGCGCAATCAAGGCCTGTTCTCGTTCTACCATTTATCACCCCAGACACGGTTGAAATAGTTGACAAACCGCTTGTCATACTGCCGCAGATAGCCGAAGACAATCTCCCGATTCAGACCTGTTACGTTGACATCGCACTCGGGGTCGAAAGAGAACCGTTTCCCGCAATACGTGTAGTAGCACACATCGAGAAACGCCTTTTCCGGCGTCGCGCATAGAATCCCCTTCACCGGTTCGAACCCGAAGTAAAGCGATGGGCTGATGCCCAGGTGATCGATGGTTCCCAGTTTACAGAGATAGGTGCGGGACCGGCCCGTCTTGATCGCCTGGATTTTCCGAACAGGAATGGACCCGATCACCGCACATTGGGCAAGCACCGTGCCGGTCGAGATGTAGGCCGCCGGTTCGATCCGGTTGCTGATCGTCGCAAGAGTCGCCTCTGGCGTCGCGTATATTCCCCGCTTTACCTTGAACAGCACCCCGGCCTCGACCAAGGCGTTAAGGCGTTTATAGAGCGCGGCTTCCGTACGGTCCCCCAGCGCAACACGCAGGTCCGGCAACGTAAAGACCCCGTCGAGATCGCCTGCCCACCGCTGTATAACCGTGTATACCTTTGCGTTCATTGACAGATAATATACTTTTATTAGAGTTGCCGTCAATCATTCTTCTCAGACAATTATTTCCCCCCATCCCCGTTCCTGACCTCAAACCCAGATACGGTGCGCGGCGAGCATTTCGTCGAGCAGCGGATCGATGATTTCACGGGAGTTTCCGACAAAGACTTTCGAAGCCTGACTGAACCCCTGAACCTTTCTTCAGCGTCCCGCCCGCACGGCCTCTTCCCGCTCGCGGAAATAGCGGGCCGTCTGACCGACCAGCCGGTCGAGCAGCGCCGGATTGGGCTTGCCGTTCATCGCCGGATAGGGGTCTCCGCCGGGGCCGAGCGGCTCGGGCGTGACAAAGCACCCGGGCTGGTTGTAGTCGATGCAGTAGAGCGCCATGATCAGCAAAATCATCTTTTTCAGATGCTCCATGAAATACGTAAAGTTCGCCCACGAGACGTCCGGCGGGATCAGGTGGTCGCAACCCGGGATCCAGCCGCCGAGCGCCAGCATATGCTCGGCACGGTCGAGCTCGCGGTGTATTTCCGGCTTCCCCTTGGCCAGGGCGCTCTTGTCGAGCCCACCCATGATGCCGAGTTTGGGATACCGTTTGCGGTAGGACACGACGTCGTTGCCGGCCTGAACCTCGAACGGCATGAAGGCGTTGATGCCATGGCGCATGAACGTGGGCACCAGCTCATCAACGAGCCCATCCGAGTCTACCGAGAGGATCGGGATCTTGTGCCGCGCGGCGAAGGCGGCCATGCGGTCATACTCCGGCATCATGAACTCCTCGATCATGGCCATGGAGATCAGCGATCCCTGCTTGCCGGACATGTCTTCCCAGATGTGGATGTGATCCACCTGGATGTGGTTGACAACCTCTTCGTACAAGGCCAGCCAGAGGTCGGTGTAGGTGCGCATGATGTCGCGCACCAGCTCGGGTTCGTCGTAGAACGCCATGAGAATTTCCTCGGCGCCCATCATGTCGCGCGCGGTGCCGAACATCCCCCACGGAAAGCACCCGAGTTGAACCGGAGCATCCATCGTGGCCATGTGGGTGACGAACGGCTTCAGTTCCGGCAGCCGATCCGCGACGCGGGGCTGGAGGCGCTCCTCTTTGTATTTGGCCCAGTCGTCCGGCGTCTTGATCGGGTAGCTCATGAACTCCGGCATGGACCCGCCGTCACGGCGGTTGCGCACGACCATGCCGCGCCAGTCCAAACTGATCACGAATTCTTCCGTCTCCTCGATCACTTTCGCTTCAAAGCCGGGGAGCGGCCCCATGTGTACCGGTGCCCCCTGGAAGAACGGCTCAAAGCCGAAATAGCGCGCGACATCCAGGTCGGCGATGCCGGATTCCTTCTGCCAGCGTGCGGTGGTCTCGCCCCAGGGGTAGAAACCGAGCCATCCTGGAAATGGCGCCCGGTCGGTCTTCTCACACAGCAGGGTCTTGATGCAGCGTTCTTTGTTGGTCATCTTTGTGCTCTCCTTATTCAATTTAGTGCTCACAATCGTCATGTTGCCAATGGGATCAGCCGGTTCAAACTCAGGAATGATTGACACGAAAAACACCGCTCTTCAGATAGTTCAGACAGATAACGTATGCCCCAAAACACAGGCCCGAAGCGATTCTTGCGTCAGCAATTCTCAATATGAGCGCATCCGTACAGTCGAAATCGAAATCGCTTCGCGCCATGAATCCGCGTCAACCACCGTGAAATCCAGGAATTCAGGCACGCCGCCGGCATGCTTCAAGTTCTTCTGCGTCGCGCCCCAGCCGGAGGTCGTGATTGTGTATTGATCGGTTTCCTCGATCAGCCGATATGGATACCGCGGACTGTTATCCGCCCAAACGCTGGCAAAACGATCCATGCCCAGGAATTGACCAATATCAACGCCTTCCGGGATCCCCTCCCGGCGCCATCGTTCGACGGTGGATCCCCATGGAGAATCCGTTATCGGCACGCGATCGGCTTCCTTGTGCTCGTACATCCGCCTGACCCGTTCGTGAGTAGTCATTTCAGTGGTCATCTAAAAAGTGGCTCCTTATTTGCGTGATGAATCGTCCGATTTCTCTGATCGCACGCTATCCCTCCTGCGTGAATCGGAATTTCTCGGGATTACAGAGCGGCTGATCGCATGAGTTCGCATCATGCGGGCGGAACACGAGATAGAGCGCATGCACTCCGCTGACGCGTCCTCACGCTTTCGCGCCAGGCACACCCTGATGTGTCGGGAAGTGCTTCAGGATCACCAGCGGCTCGCACAGGCTGTGGTTCTCCACCTTCACACCCTTGCGCGCGGCCGGGGCGCTGACGAAAAATTCATCGGCGCTGGTCTGGCCGAAGCGCAGCATGGTGGCGGCCTCCGTTTGCTGCCCGCCGAATTGGCCGTGCCCCTGGATCACGATGCAGCCGTACGCGCCGGCATCCTTGATCATGGCTGTGGCACCGGGCTTCACGGTCAGTTCCTTCGCCGCCACGTACGGATTACCGTAGGTGATCCATTTCTCGCTCCAGCCCTTACCGGTCCCGGCTGCCAGCGGCGGACGGTAGAACGTCTTCTTGTAGTGCGGATCCACATTCTTCTTCCAGTCCATGAGGCTCAGCACATAGTCCACGTCCATCTTCTTGTCGTCCGGACAGTTTTCAACGAGGAAATCGTGCGGATAGACCTCGCCGGCAGCGATGTTCTTGTAGACCGAGTTGACGTCCGCGTTCCATTGCGGCTCGTAGGTCAGCACCGAGCCCGGCGCATGTACCACACCCGGCGGGGTGTACCAGCCGGTGCCCAGCTCGATGCGGTAGGCGCGCGACAGCTCTGTAATACGGTTATCGCCCTTGGTGTATTGGAGCAAGCGCTCGCGCACCTGGTCCTTGGTCACATCCGGATCGAAGCCGAAGTAGGTAACCGGGAACGTGCCGAGGTGGTTGTTGAGCTGAGGCGGAAAGTAGTAGGCCTCGGGCTTGCCCAGGCGGCCTACGCGCGCGGCGGCCTCGAAGCTCAAGTGCAGGTGATGGAAGAGCGGCTCGCCAAAGTCGAAAAACTTCGAGTACATGGGCCAGCCGCCGTGCTTCTTCATCAGCTCCTCGCCGACCAGTTCGGCCCCCAGCGCTTCTTGCGCGTCCCTCAGCGTGAACTTCTCCATGGGATCATTCGAGGGAGGCAGCACATAGCTCAGCCCTTCATCGGCCGGCGCCAGAGAGCCGTTCATGCAGGTGATCACGGAAGAGAACCAGCGCTCCTTGATGGCGCCGCGCGCGGTGCCCAGGGCGAAATAGTCATCCGGGTGCAGACGCAGCCGCCGTCCTGGCGCGCTGAAGCGACGGGGGACGAAAATGGGGATGAGCCTCAAAACGCCCTTGGTAAGCCTGTTGATTTGCCGGATCCTACTGACGGTTGCCATGTGAGAATCTCCTGGTTGAATCACTAGAGGCGCTTGCAAAACCCTTGGAAGCACCGGGAATCAGGGTTCAGGATGCCAGGGTTTCGGTCGAAAACGCCTTTTGAACCCCGAACCCTGAACCCTCCGCTTGCACAAACCAAAGGTTTTACAGACACCTGACTATATAAAACGATATATGTGCGTGTCAAGCGACAGCAATTCGAATTAACGTGGAGTCTGCCGGTGGTCTGCCGGTAGTCGTTCTGTTATCAGACCATACGGCCCGCGAGCTCCGCGAGTTGAGCGACCGTGTCCGGGCCGAGGTTCCCTTCCTGGAAGATGCCAACATTGAACGTGACGCCGCCACCCACGGCCTTGAAATCCTTCACTACGGTTTCGAGGTCGGCCACGGTATACAGGGGACGTTCCATCTTGCCCGGCTCTGCGGCGGGCATCTCAAAAGGCGGGTTCTGCCAGTCCGAAAAACCGCCGCCGTGCCCCCACATGCAATCAATCGGGACCAGGCAGTGCCAGAGGCAGGTGGGCGGCGGTTGCGGAACATGATCAAGGGGAGTCAACAGGTCCGTTCCGCGTCCGTAGCGCACCTTGCCATGGATCAGGAATTCCGTCTCCCCCGCCAGGTAGTCCTGTCCGGGGACAACCGGCTGGGACAGACCGCAGCAGAACGAAGCGTCGTTGAACGCCACGATCGCATTCGGGTTGCCGGCACGAGCCGCGGCAAGATAGAGATCCGGCTTGATCAGGGAATTATGAAAAACCTTCCACGTGTAGGCCCCATCGAACCACCATCCATCCAGAAGGTTCCCCAATCGCAGGGAATATTCCGCGATGAATTCGGTGTATCGCTGCTGGAATACCTCCTGCGCGGTGCCCTCCTCCGAGTTCCACCCGAATGCCTGTTTGATCGCGGCCGACTGGCCGGCGACTTCACAGGGAATGTAGGCGATGAACCGGGATCCGAGCTTCTTCACTTCCTTTGCGATCTCAAGAACCAGGTCGCGCCGAGCGCCATGTCCTGGGCCGGCCAGGCGGTCGAGAACCGAATTCGGACTGGCGTAATACCCTGTGTTTTGTCCGACCGTGAAGATCAGCCAATCGGCCTTGCCCTGCCGGAAGCCGTCCAGAAACCGGCCGACATCGAAGCGATCAACAGCGGCATCGACATCCTTGATGCGCGTTCCGGATTGTGGTGGAGGCCCTGGCGCGACCCAGTGAACCATCATTCCGAATTTCTTCTGCCGCATCCATGAAGCTCGTGATGTCTGCATAACCTATCCCTTCACTAGCACCCCATCGGCTAACCTGGAAAAATTCCGGTCCCCGCGGTTGGCATCATCATACGAGGGGGGGGTGAAAAGAGTCAACCCGATCCAGCAATTCTAACACTGGCAACCGCTATCGGGATCCAAATCGGGATCGGGACCGAAATCGACGAGAAAGCAAGGAATTCGACCCCGATAGCGATTTCGATTTCGAGTAAGACAAGCTGTAACCCTCATCAGAACTGCCATGCGCCCCATTTCCTGTCTTCATCGGGTTCTTCCGTCTCATAACGGTGCTGTCGTGTGAATGCGCGCCGTTTTCCTCGCTCCATCCCCCATCTGCGGACAACTCTGTGAAGCCTGCTACTGCTTTCCAAACACATTCTTCACTGCCCGCAGGTAGCCATACCCCCAGCGCATGTCGGGCAGCAAATAGCTCCCCTCGGTCCATTCGTTCCAACTGTTGATCGTGACCAGCGGCGTCTGGTTGGGGCGCTCATCCAAGTAGCGGCGCGCCCGCCAGAGACAGGCTTCAAAGGCGTCCGGGGTCGCATTTTTCACCACGCAGTGGTCGGAGAACGACGGGTTGCGGTGCGTGTTGTCCCAGCCGATCGAGGCATGCGGATAGTAGGTCCCGTATGTATTCTCGTACCCCTTCCATTGGGAGATCGCCTTATCCGCCCAGACGGGATAGTCGCCGGTTTCTCCGGCGTTCTGACAGAACTGGTAAGCCGTGGCGCTGTCGAAGGCCAGATCGCGGGCCACCTGCTGCTCGTTCCCCGGCTCCAGTTTGGCGCCCGCTTCCACGCCGGCGCCGCTCTTGGCAATAGTCTGGATGTCGAGCCCTGTGAGCCCCCGCGCCACGCAACGCTGACGCATCCAGTCAAAGGCGTCACGGGTCGGCGCGACCCCTCCCAGCCCGGTCACCAGATTGGCATAGTCGAAGATCGAGAAGACAGGCTTGCCACCGATGCGGTAGTAGCTGTCGAGCATGAGATACTTCTCGATGATCCGGTCGAACATCGGTTCCAACTCAGCCCGATTGACCTGCCCGCTCCAGATCGCCGGGCTCGGCTTGTGCCAGTAAGTATCGACATGCATGTTCCAGAGATCGTTCACGTCATGGTTGGCCCACATCAGGTAGAACTTGCAGTCCGTTCCCTTGAGCGCCGGCATCAATCCCTCGTTCAACTGCCGCTCGAAACAGGGGGAGTTCAGGTACCAGTACCAATCCACGATGAACACGTTGACGCCGTGCGCCAGGGCGAGTTCGACATGCTGGCGCATCACCTTCGGATCGGCCTCGTCCTGGTAGCCCAGCAGCGGAATGCGCGGCATGTCGTGCCCCGGAAAACGCGGCGTGCCCCGACGAACCGTGTACCACTCGCCATCCTTCTCCGGCCAGAAGTTTTCCACTCGCGGCTCGTAGTGATACGACGGCCAGATATAGGCTGCTACGTCATACTGCTTCATCTTCTGCTTCTGCATTTATGGTTCTCCTTGTTTGTCTGTACACTGAACACTTAACCCTTCATCACTCCTTCATCACCGCCTGTACCTCGGCAGGCGACAGGACCGTGCGGTAAATACGAAAGTCGCTCAGGAGCCCATTGAAAAAGCGATTTTGGTCCCAGTACCCTAATCGTAGCGCCATGCCCCGGTTAGGCACAAATGCACCTTTGGCTGGAGCCCGGCCTTTCTCTACGCCGTCCACGTACATGACAGTGTTCGAACCATCGCAGACCACGGCGACATGCTGCCACTGGTCCGTGGTCAGTTGCACCGAAGGCGTGCCGCAGGACTCCCGATTTCCGATGCCATAGCTCAGGGCGTATCGGTTTGTCGTGCCGTAATCCTGCTGCATGGACAGGCCGCATTGGCCAAGAACTGCGTCATTGCCGGAATTGGCGAAGATGTTCGCGCAGATCCGCTGTTGCGCCGCAGGGTTTACCCAGAATGCGATCGAGAACGGCAGGCCCAAATCCTCCAGAGTGGTTGGCGTATCCAGAATGCCCCACTGACCATTGAAGCTCATGGCGACGCGTCCCGCTGCGTTTGTCCAGGTCGGCCCTTTCACAAACCCAGCCAGTTTGTTCCCCGAGGCATCGGCGGCCACGCGCCCCTGCCCCTCGTCCAGTTTCCACCGCGCATACAATCCCTCGTAGCGGAACTTCCTGCTGGTCGCCGCGAGGACGTTCGGCTTACGCGCCAGATCGCGTATGCCCTTGACGGCGATGGAGTATTCGCCGCGGGTAAGCGGTGTGGTCGTCAGGGTCACGCTCGTGCCATCCGACCCCAGCAATGCCGAAACCACCTGGAGGCCGGAGACCACGGTATAGTTGCCAACAGCTTCGGCGTCTTTCTTGTGCACGGGTTCGCTGAAGGTGACCACCACGCGATTGGTCTGACCCGGCGCAGATACCGTAACCACGCTTGGCGCGACCGTATCCAGCGGCGTCACCGTAACGATGCGCGGCACGCGCTCCGTATGTCCCTGCGCGTCCGTTACCTGCAGGAAGACCGTATAAGTCCCCACCTTTGCATAGGTGTGCGTGGCCGTTGCACCCTCTGCTTGGGTGCCGTCGCCGAAGTCCCAGGCGTACGAGACGATCTTGCCGGCAGGGCCCTCCACTGATGCCGCATCGAAACGCACCGGCAGCGGCACTTCGCCTGCAGCAGGCACGGCCACAAAGCCCAGCGGATCGCGGAACGGCGGCGTGATCACCACGTCAGTCCGGCGAGTGACCGGGGACACCGACAACCTCACCAGCTTGTTACTGCGGATGGACAACTCGATGCTTGTGTCATCAGGCGCCTGCATTCGGTAGTCGCCATCCCATTCCGGCGGCCAGGACTTGAAGAGCACGATCTTCTTCCCTTCCGGCTGCATCAGCCCCCACTCATCGGTACGGAACGCGGCGGCAGGCAGCCCCTCCTTGTTGTAGAGATTGTGCTCCGTCGGGGAGCAACTGTAGGCGTAGCGCACGGCCACGGGATGGGTCACCGCGGTACTGGAAACCACGACATCCGTGCCTTCGATGACCGCATCGGCCCAGGCCCACTGTTGGTCGTCGCCGCAAATCGCGAATGGCCGCGGCGTGCCATCCTTAACTTCCTCGGCCGGGGCCTTGCCCTTCTTCCGGCCCACCATCAAACCGCTGCCGACATGGTCGAATTTCAGGCGGATCTTGTTACCCTCGATCTTCAGCTCCCGGTAGAGCGGACCGCTGACGACCAGTTCCGTCTGGCCATACAGGTCGCGCAGCGCCCACAGTGCGAGGCGCTCGCCGATGTCAAACTTGTTCACCGGGTGGAGGCCGCCACCGATATCGATCGCCACGGCCATGCCGGTATTGGTGATTTGCAGGCTCTTGAAAAACTCCATGCGGGTGATAGCGAGGCCAAGACCGTCCTCGCCGTCCGGCGCCCCTGACGGAGGGACGCCGAGAGGATCATAATACCAATCACTGGGAAGCTGTACGAAGTAGACGGGGAAATCGCCCTGATTCCAGACTTTGCGCCAGCCGCCGATCAGGGCCCGCATCTCGCGGTAGTAGGCGGTGTCGCCGCCGTTCCACAAGCCCTGATACCAGAGCGCGCCTTTGATGCCATAGGGGGCCGAAGGTTTGACGTCGCTGTTGTAGACCGCCGAGAGTGCGACGTGATCAGCCTGCCTCAACATGGCATCATAGCTCCCTTGCTGCTTCAACCAGGGTTCCAGATCGTACCCCTCGGGCGCGATGGAGGCGGCAATCGTTGTGCCGCCGAAGGAGACTTCGATCAGCCCCATCGGCACGCCCGTTTCCTTCAGGATGCGCCGCGCAAAATAGAAGCCTGCGCCGGTGAAGCTTGGCGCCGTGTCCGGCGTGCAGACTTTCCACACACCGGCCACATCGCTCCGCGGTTTGCTGCGCGAGGGTATGTTGGTGGTCATGAGGCAGCGCAGCAGGGGGAAATCGGCCGTGGCGATATCTTCCTTCGCATCGCAGTCCTTCAGGTTGAGTTCCATGTTCGACTGCCCGCCGCAGAGCCAGACGTCGCCGATCAGCACGTCCTTGATCGTGACCGTGTTCTTGCCGGTGACGATCATTTCCTGCCCGACGGTATTCATCTTCATGGCCGGCAACTTGAGCATCCACTTGCCCTGCGCATCGGTGATCGCCGTCTCCTGGGCATTCCCCACCTTGACAGTGACCTTTTCGCCAGGCTCCGCCGTGCCCCAGACCGGCACCGGCAGATCGCGCTGCAAGACCGCGTGATCGCAGAAGATTGTCGACAACGTCACATCGGCCCGCGCCGACAACATACCCAGGCCCAAGCTCAGAGCCAGGACGCTTGCGAACATGAATCGTTTCATCTGCATCTTTCTGTTCTCCTTTTCGGTTGACGATAACGGCGCCCCGTCTTCGCGCTTCGCGCTACGCCGTGGCACGCGATTACGGTTGACGATTGGCTGCCTCTCCGCGTTAACCGTAATCGTCGCCGTAATCGTCCACCGGTCTCCCATCGTTGTCATAATCCTTGTCATAATCCTTGTCGATCTTCCATCTTTGTCCCAATCGTTGTCTCAATCATTGTCGACAACGATCGCGACAACGATCCATTCGACAACGATTGCGACAACGATCTGAACCACTGAACCCTGAACCCTGAACCCTTTCCCCTACATCCACGCTCCCGCAAACCGTACAGGACTATTGCTCCTGATCCACAACCGCCTTCAACGCCTTGAGATACTTCCCGTCCGGATCGCCTTGAGTCGGGGCGATATGGCCGCCCTCGCCGAACTCGTTCCAGGCATAGACTAGAACGATGAGGTGTGCTTGGGATCTTCCCGGATGGCCGCCTTGTTGATCGCCTGCCCATTGTCTTGCCAGTACCAGCAGAAGGCGAAGAAAGCTATACCGTGATCCGCGGCCAGGTCAATCTGCCGCTCCATGATCGCCAGCGAATCGGCACGCCACCCCCAGACCGGTTCGCGCTCCGGGAACTCCTCCACCATCCGCCGGGTCAGATGCGTCGGCGCATCCTTGGCCCAGGGCTCACTGGGATCATCCGCCAACGGGTGTCGCCCGCCCCATCCGTCAAAATAGTAGGCGCCAACCATCGGTCGTGTGCCTTGTTCTTTTTTCATGTGTGTTGATCCTTACTTGCCTAAGAAATAGCGTTCAACCCAAGATCTATCGCCAGCGGGCCACCTTGCGCAGCAGCGCCTCGCCCTCTTCCTTCGAGCCAACCGTGGTCGAGATGAACAACCCTTCAGGCCGCAACTGTTCCATAAACAGATCAAACTCATCAGGCTCCAGCCAGAACTGCAATCCCTTGCCCGCCGCCTGACAGCGCTTGTAAACAGGCATCCAGTCGGACGACCGGCCGTGGCCGGCGCCATACACCCACTGGATGGCATTCAACTCCTTGATTTCCAGCAGGCTGTCCAGATGGCCCAGCGCGTTCACGCCGTCCAGATGATAAATCGATGCCTCCAACGCGCGGCACTCCTCAATCAGCCCCGGAAGAAAGAACTCATTGAACATGGCAGGGGAGACCATGCAGGAGAAGTCGTTGCTAGGCACATACCACTTGCGCGTCGAAACAATCCCCGGCCACGAAACGATCGCCTGTTCCGCCGCACGCAACCGGCCCCACGAAAGATCAAAGACGCGCAGGTAAAGGTCCGTCACCTTGCGCACCAGACGCTTGGCCTCATCCGGCGACTCAATCAAATCGATGTTGAACTGCTGCGGATCGCGGAACGCGGCGGCGGCATCGCCGCCGGGATGGAAGTCCGTCAATCCGGTATAGAACTTTCCCTTCCCCTTGGCCAACAGAATGTCCGTTAAGTCGCTGATGGCGCGCCAGTAGGCATTGGCCGGATCAAAGGCGATGGCGTCCAGGCCGCTCCACGCATGCAAATTGGGGCGCGACCAGGACGTGACCTCGCCGAACTCAAGTTCCATACCCAGATAGGCATTGAATATTTCCGGGCCCAGGTTCGGACACATATGCGGCAACGCTTCACCGAGATATTCCCGGTTCATCACGTCGGCCAGCGCACAGTCGGCTATGCATTCAAAGTCCATCCACCGGTCCCGATGCGATGCATAGGTCTTTATAGGTTGCTGCGGATACCGGGGATCGTTCTTCGGCGCACAAACACACACCACCGGCCGGTCGAGAATCTGCCGATCCCAAAACGCATCCACCCGGGCCAACCGCTTCTCCCAATCCGGAATCCCCTCAATGGCCATGATCTCAGGTTTTTTCACAGAAGACATTTTCAATCCGTTTTTCCAACCGATTCCATTCTGTCTGCGTGCCGTAGCGGCCAGTCATCAGAAGTCAGGATTGTCCCATTAATCAGACGGAACTGCACGGAAAATGTGTGAAACACGTCACCAACTTTTCCCGTGCCTTTCCGTGTGTTCAGTGGGAACACTTTCTCTCTCACATCCCCGTCCGCACAAACCGCACAATCACGATCCCCGAGCCGCCCTTGCCGCCGCCGGCGCCGCCGCCGCTGCCGGTGAAGGGTTTGCCGTCCTCGGCGGCGTCGCCGCCGATCCCCGAGCCGCCCAATCCCTTGGGACCATTGCCGCCGCCCCCACCGCCCGCGGCGTACCAGACAACCGTCTTGCCATCCCCAAGGGTCGAGGAAATCCCGGGGCCGCCCGCGCATTGGCTCGGACTGCGGTCATCATCCCCGCCCACTCCGCCGGCCCCGCCGCCGCCTGCACCCCGATAACTATCGCCAAGACCGTTCCCGCCCCGGTTCCCCTGCTTCACCGTAAACGATTCCTGCCCCGCAAACATGAGCGGATAAACCGACGTGCCGCCTGTCTTCAGCGGTATTGGCCCTCCGCTGCCGCCGGACCCCCCGATACCGTGAATGCGCCGTTGTTCGTGAAGATGAGCACCGTCCAGCGCACACCTGCCGCATCGGCGCATTCCGAAACCGTCCCGCCCTTGATCGCGACAGGCTCGGACTTCGCGATGGTCAGCGCCAGAATCTTCGTGTCCGTCCCCTTCGCGTTCGTGGCCGTGAGCTTGATCTTCGCCTCGCCCGCCTCCTCCGGATAGCCTGCGATCACGCCAGTCGCGGGATTGAAAGCCAATCCCTTCGGAAGTCCTTCCACCGTCACCTCCGCCGGATCGTTCGCCGCTAGGATCGTGTACGTGAACGCCACGCCCTGCATCGTTTTGGCGGTCAGCGCGCTTGTAATCGCCGGCGCATTGTCGGCTAGCGGCGTCGAAGCCTTGACGCTCACCCAGGCGGAGCTGCCGTAGTCATTCGTCGCCGCCAGCCGGTACTGATACGCCGTCCCCGCCTTCAGATGGAAACCGGCATCCAGATACGCGAAGGCATTCGCCGGTAGCGTGGCGAGCGCAGTCCAACTCTTCCCGTCGGTCGAACGCTCCAGCACATACGCCTTCTCGTTGAACGCCACATCGGTCCAGCCCAGCCGGATACCCTGCGCTCCAATGGCCGTGGCGCCAAACTCGATCGGCGCAGTCGGCGCCACGGGCTCGGTTCCCGCGCCAGCGGCCCATTCCGGACCGCCAAACTCGTAGGCGCCCACGTCGGGCGCACCGACCGCCCGGTCGGTGATACCGGTAATCACCAGGCCGGCGTTGATTGCCGGGGAGTTGGTGGCCAGCCGGAAATCCAGGCCGCTGACCGGCTTGTCCGGTTTGCCCACGAACCCGCCGCCGACCACCAGGTTGTTCGTCTGGCTCGAAGCCGGTCCGGCGCCACCGATGGTTTGATTGGCTAGATTGTTGAATATCTTGCACCCCGGAACAGCGACCGTTACCTTGATTGCCTCGTTTTTCGCACCCAGATCTCGCGCCCAGATGGTGTTGTTGTAAGCCTCTAGATACCCGGAGGTCTGGTTCCAGCCGATGCCCAACTTTACGTCCCAGATCACGTTGTGATGGTAGCGGAAGTTCAAGGAGTTATTATCCGAATACAAAGCGGGGTTGAAGGCATAGTTTCCATGGTCCCCATGGATCCAGTTGTAGGCCACCTCCGTGCCGCCGCCATTGACAAACCACTGATATACGCCGCCGCCATCCTCGGTGTTCAGCATGTAATCGGACATGTAGTTGTATAGAATACGGATCTTCTGGTAGGTCGTTCCCCCCTGTGGGCTTGTCGCGGTGTAAATGCCGATGAAGGTCCGACTGACCCTGCTGATCGTGTTTCGCTCAATGAGGTGGCCGCCGCATGATACGTTGGCCTTGTAGTTCGTACCGATGTTCGGACCGATTCCGTCGACCGGAAATAGGGCGGTGATTTGGATGCCACTGAAGTAGCTGCCGCCGTAGATGTCCGTGATGATGCAATTCCGAATGACGTGGTTTCTGCCATCAAGATGCACGCCCGTGGCGGCATAGGCGATCTCACAACCTTCGATCCGGTTCTCTTCGCCCGAGATATACATCGCCGCGGCCTCCCGGTGAGTGCGCGACATGTCGCCGCCCAGGGGGTGGCCGGCACCCGTAAAGAAGTAGAAATGGCTCGAATAGAGGTGTCGGCTGTTCAGGAGCGCGCAATGGGTGGCCGTCGCCATGACGATGCCGCCCATCATGGTATTGACGCGATCGAACACCACGTAGTTCAGACCGGTCAGATCGATGACCGTGAATCGTCTCTTCGCATAGACCGCCATCCCGGACGGATCAACGCCGCCGGGCGCCATCAGGTAGAGCCTCCCTGCGGCTTCATCGAGGAAGAACTCCTTCTCCTGATTCAGCGCCCCCTTGGCGCCGGTAAGGAAAGCCCACCCGCCTCCCTCCGTGCGCCACCCAAACGCCACTTTCTTGGCGCCCAGTGAGAGCAGGCAATCCGCTCCGGCCGCCTGCGAGTTCGTGATGCATGCGCTCATGGCATTCCAGCCGCCGACGAACCAGACCGTGCCGCCCTTCCAGAACCCGTCGTCCCACCCCGGAACGCCCCGGAACACCACATCACCGTTCTTACGAAACTCGCCCAGGAACAACCTCCCAAGCCGGCAGGCCATCGCCAGTTGTTCCTTACCCGAGATGTTCGGCTCACGCGCCTCGATCATCAAATCGCCGTCCACCACAACCACGTTGCCCGCGTATGCCAGGCCGTTCGTCAGCGCAGCCGGCTCGTGGTTCCGCGCACTGCCCACGTTCCATGGGCACGCCGCCGAATAGATCCCGCCACCTTCATCTTTCCACGGCCCGGTCACCCGGTCGCCCGCGCAGATCGTCGGCTTCTCCTCGCCCGGACAGTTGCGGAACGTGATCGGACTCCCTTCCTTGCCCGAGTTCTTCGGTTTCACCGTTTCGGTGTAGGTCCCCGGCTTGATGAAGACCGTATCCCCCGCCTGCGCCAGATCAGCAGCCTGCTGGATCGTGGCAAATGGCGCCTTGGCCGAGCCGTCGCCGCCTTTCGGAGCCGTGCCGTCTACGTGGTAATTGGCGCCTTGCGCCGTAACGCCCAGGCTCAAAGCCAGGCCACTCGCTAACATGAACTGTTTCATTGATCAACATGCCTCCCACGACAGGATGCAAGATTGTTCAGATTCGAGGAAAACCGGAAAGCATGACGTAGGCAGGCCGTCATAGACAATACGTCCGTTCATCAGCTCATTGACGCGGGTCACCATATCCTCATTCAGCGTCAGCCAGGAATGCGCATCGCGGCCGGTCAGGTTCAACACGAAAGTCAGGCGCTGCTTGCCGTTCTTCAACGTCGTGGTGACCACGCCGTGAGTTGCTTTGACAAGTGGTGAAAGCCGGGCGTCACTCATCAATGCTGACACAACAGAACACAAGCCATTGCTTTTGGTATAGTCATGTGTTCTTCCCGGTGCACAACCAAACCAGATTGCTTTGCCGCGCCCTTTGTTATGGACGGTCACGACCGGACGTCCGTCAATGCTTCCCACCGGCCGGGCCCCATGCAGCACGCAGTCGATCCGGCGACCGCCCGAGGGCATGACATTCCGGCCGGTCTCCGGGCCAAAGCAGGTGACGGGGCCATCGTACGCGTCGGTTTCGTTTTCATTGACGCCGAAAAGATCTATACCGGGATACTCGCGCTGCGCGTAAAGCAAGTCATCATTGAGGAATGTCTGCCCTGAGGCCACGAGGATTCCGCCGCCTTTCACCCAGACTGTCAGCGCGTCCCGCAGTCCAGTCGGTTCCACGGCCTCCATGGGCAGAACCAGCATCTTGATGTGGGCGGGGATGCCGGCCGACAAGTCGATATCCCGCAGAATGTCAGGAATATATCCATTTTGGCACAAGGCCGCATGCCATCCCGAAAAATCCTCCGAGAGCCTCGAATCCACGATTTTATTCATCCGATAGGCGGCCGGTGAGTAGACCATCCCTATAGGCGATGGATCTGCCGCCGCCTTCGCGAACAACTCTTCATGGCAGCGGAACATCGCAATGAACTTGGCAACAGCCCGGCTGCGTTCCGTATCCTCACCATTGAGCTTGACCAAGCCAAAATTTGGGGATTCAACGTCTTTGATCTCCGGCCTGTATTGCCAGAACATCACACCCGTCGTTTTAAGCATGACTCCCATGACCACGGCGCTTATCAGGAAATGAACGGATTTGCGGTTCGAGTTGAGGCCGTACCAGGTGCTGCCGCTGCCGTTTTCGGCCAGCCACCACGCCTTTTCTTCTTCCCATGCACGCGTCATACTGCGTGACATGCACACAGGAAGCAGGTAGCCGCCGATCGTTCCGATGTGGAGACTAATCCCCCAGCCATCCAGCGGTTTATGGACTTCCCACGCATCACTCGCGCTCTGGAGACCATGGCTGGTGACCGGATGGACGGGATCATGCAAGCGAACGGTATCAGCCCGCCACTGGCACATCTTGACGATCATCCAGGTGTGGAATTCGTCAGCATCCATATCGGGGAGGTAATTGGTGCCGGACGCCTGCTTGTTGTCCGGGCGTTGGTCCCTGACTTCTTCAAATGAGTTGTACTGGCGCACATAAGCCTTGTTGAGCCTCTCGATGGTGCCGTATTTTTCTTGCAGGAAGACGGCTCGCTGTATCTGGCACCAGGGACTGTCCAGCGAGGTGCCCAGCCATGTCTCATTCCAGATATCATATCCCCAGAATGCAGGATGGTCTCTATATCGCTGCGCCACCCGCCCGATATATTCCTCGGCCATGGCTTTGGGTCCGGGGTTGGCATAGTCAAAACCGAGGGCTTTCTGATATTTTCCCTCCGTGTTCTGGTAATGCCAATCGGGATGTTGCTTGCTCAGATATTCAGGGACATCTTCGAGGATCATCTGGATTTGTATTTTCACATCATGCTGCAAGGCTAGCTCAAACAGCGGGTCATAATGTGAAAAGTCCCATACGCCTTCAGCGGGATTGACGATTCGCCAGAAAAGCCAGGTGCGCGCCAGGGTTAACCCTTTTGCTTTCATATTCTTTAGGTCGCTGCCCCAATCTTCAGGACGCGGATTGGGGAATCTTTCGTAATGTGCACCGAATATCATAAGACACCACTCTCCTTATTTACTTGCGATGATGGAACTCTTCTTCAGCCACTCAACCCTTTCATCCTTCCAGCCATTCACTCCTTCGTCACCGCCTGTACATCCGAGGCGGAGAGCGCCGTGCGGTAGATGCGCACGTCGCTCAGCAGGCCGCGGAAGAAACGACCCGCACCGACCCCCTGTCCCAGCCGGAACGTCAGGTCCAGCTTCGGCGCAAATGCGCCTGCGGCGGCACCGTTGGTCTTCACCGGAACCTACTCCCCTTTTAGTTCGTGGATGCGGACTTGTTTCAGATCCACTCCGCCGGGGAACTGGAATCCCAATGCGCTGATGGGTCTGCCGCCGGTGGCAATCGTGACGCGGTGGGTCGGGTACTCCACCCCGGAGTAACCGGCGATGAACTCCGTCTCGCCCCTGAATCCATTTTCCGCAAACGCCACCCGCGCGAGTCCGAAGCGGTCACACTTCGCCTCGATCTCGATCATGACGATACGAGTCCCGGCCGCGACGTTCAAGCCCGTCAGTTCGAACTGCGGCCCGTACTTCCCCTTGCGCTCGGCCGGCAGACTCCAGAGCACTCGCTCGGTCAAGGGATGTTTCGCTTCCAACTGGGCGACGACTTCCTTAAGTGGCGCAAAGGCGTCGGCGTAGTGGCGCTGGAGGGCCTTGGTAAACTTGGCGCGTGTGGCGGCGATCTCGGCCAGCGCCGACTTCTCTCCGTCCGCGTTGCCTGACTGCTGCGCCTGGATCGCCGCCAGGACTCGGCCCTGCAAATCGTCCCACATGGACTGGGGCAAAGCGTCATCGAGGGTGGCTTCGATTTCTTCCCGGCTCGCGGTTTTTAGCAATCCCTTCGCCTTGGCATCCGCGACGATTTTACGCAGTGTGGCCACTTTGACACTGGCAAACCCGGTGCCGAGAACGACGGCCCCCTGCCGGGTGTCTGGACGTTCGTCATACATCGAGTAATAGAGGCGCACCTCGTCACCCACGCGCAGGGCCGTGGCGGCACCCACCCCAAGGTATCCGGGCTGCCCATATTCCACCCAGTTCATCACCGGGTCGCTGTCTTGAAACGGCTCGGAGGTATTGGGATCGTTCCATTTGACCCAATGGATGCCGTCGAGCGAGAACGCATAGCCGATGCGTTTGACGCCAGGGATGACTTCGTCGTTGGTGGGTTGGCCGGTGTAGAAGAGGTGATAACTGGCGCCGGGCTTGCCCGCATAAACGTGCGTTTCCGACTGCTCGTCATCAATCTTCACGATTCCCGCCGCGTAGATCCAGCCTCCGTCCCACGTCCCCGGATGGCCCTGGGTCAGAACCGGGTTGAGCCGGCACTTGCGCCAGTGGAGGCCGTCTTGGCTCTCCGCGTAGCCAAATTCATTGCGGTAGCCCCGTTGCTTGAAAGTGATGCCGACATGCCACAGCTTGAAGCGATCCCCGTCTCTGATCATGGCGTGATCGCCCACCACCATCTCATCCCAGTCCCCATTCGGACCCATGTAAAAGACCGGGTTTGCCGGCTCGGGCGTCCAGTGAATGCCGTCCGTCGAGCGCTTGATGCCCATGCCGTCAAAGGCTCCTCCGCGCCGGTTGCAGGTGGACCAGAAGGTAATCCAGTATTGGCCGTCGAATTTCAGAACATCTTGATCGCCACTCTGATTACCGGTGGGCCAATCACCCGTGTTGCCCTGGCCGAAGAGGGACTCCTTGCGGGTCCAGACGATCCCGTCCTCCGACTCGGCGTATTCGTTGGATGGGCCCTGCACACCCCACATCCGATATTTGTCGTCCTTGATCACGGCAGGGGAATACATCGTCACGTTCAGCGGATTTCCTGCATACGGGGTGAAGAGCGACGCGGGGCTGCCCTTGAGTCCCTTGACCGAAACGTCGCTGAACGCGCCAGTCGCCCGGTTCATGTAGAAACCCACCCGGCCAAACGGCTGGGTGGTGAAATCTTGCTCCTGCCCCAACACCACAAACTTGCCGTCAACATAACAGTAAATGGTCGCGCCGTCGGCCACCACGGTCACGTCATAAGTCTTGCCGGATTCCACCGGAAAGGGCGCGGCCGCCATTTTCTCGAAGGCCAGCCCGCGCGATTGTTCAATGCGCACCGTCCGGCCAGGCGAGAAACCGACCGTGTAGAAGGTGTCCGTGTTTTCGTCGCCACGGACGATCAGCCGGACCCCGTTCCATTCATTCCCGTCGGCGGCATCCAACCGCAGCTTGGCCTTGATGATGCAATTCACCCAGCGCGGTCCCTTAATGAAGGTTCTCGCGTGAGACACGGCTTGGGTTAGCACCAGCACGTTCTTCTCCACCCGCCAATCGCCGGCCTTGGATTCCAGGTTCTCGAAAGCCTGCGTCGGCGACAGGGTTGCGTTGGCGCGTTCGACAGCCGCCACCGCAGCCGGATCCGGACGCACCACGGGCGCCGGAACAGCTCCGGCAGGCACGTTAACACTTGCGCCGATGGTCGCCATGATGATCATCCTCCTGATACTTGAGCTTGTTGTGTGCATCATTGATCAACTCCTTCTCGTTGACAGAGACTTACTCCTTCATCACCGCCTGTACATCCGAGGCGGACAGCGCTCCACGATAGATGCGCACATCGCTCAGCAGGCCGCGGAAGAAGCGCTTCTCGCCGTAACCCTGGCCCAGCCGGAGATTGCCGCCGAAACACAGCAGACCACTCCCGGCACCGCTACTCTTCTCCACGCCGTTCACATAGCAGACCGACTTGCCGTCGCCACAAACCACGGCCACATGCTGCCATTCGTGCGCGGCCAGTTGCACCAAGCCTGCTTGATACCATCTCTCCCCGTCCCCATATCCAAAACCAAAGAGATTGGTCGTGCTCTTTTCCTGCTGCATCACCAGCCCTCTGGGGCCACCGTGATTGCCGAAAATGTCCGCATACTCCATCTGCTCCGCCGCCGGGTTCACCCAGAAGGTGAACGTGAATGGCACGGCCAGATCTTCCAGCATCGAAGGCATCTCCACGATGCCGCCGGCGCCATCGAAACTCAGGGCTTTTCGCCCGGCCGCATTCGTCCAGGCCACGCCGCCCTTGAGCGCGCCATCCAGCTTGCTTGGCCAGGCGTCGGCTGCCACAAGGCCTTTCCCTTCGTCCAGCTTCCACCGGGCAAAGCGCCGCGAATATGGGAAGGTCTTACGGTTGTCCGCAGCCATCGTGTGAGGGTTCCGTGCGCAGTCCCGAATGCTCTTCACCGTCAGCGTGTACTCCCCCTCGGAAAGCGGGGAGGTTGTCAGCGTGACGGTCTTGCGATCCATTCCCACCAGCGAGGCCGCCAGCACTTGAATCCCGGGGCTAATCGTATAGTTCGCCGTCGTCCCCGCATCCGCTGCCTGCACCGGCTCGCTGAAGGTCAGGACGACGCGGTCAGAACGGACCGGCGGTTTTACCTCAAGGAGTGTCGGCGCAACGACATCAGTCGGCGTCACCGCGATAACCACACTATCCCCAGCGATCCGTCCCTGTTCATCGTTCACGGTCAGGGCTGCTGTATAGTCCCCCGCTTTTTCGTAGATGTGCGTCGCGACGGCAGACCTGGCCGTCGCCCCGTCACCGAAATCCCATTCGTATGCCACAATCTTGCCCGCGACACTTGCGGATTGCGTGCCGTCGAAGCGAACCGGCAGCGGTGCCTCGCCGGTGGTCGTGTCTACCTTGGCCACCGCAGACAGGCTGCAGTACTCCACGATCATAGAACCCGGGCGGTCGTCGATCACAACCTTGAACTTCTGAAGGTCGGCACCTTTCATCACCAGCGGCGCTTCTGGCTCGTAGGCGCGGTAGATCGTGACGCAGTAGCTCGCCGCGGGGTCGATTTCGCGCAGATCGCAAACGCGGGTGTTGTCCGGCGCCTGCTCCCGACGAAACGCCATGACCATGCCGTCGCCCTGTACCGGCCGATGATATTGCAACACGCACCAGCCGCTCGCATCGTATCCGGACTCGACCAGAGGATAGAAGTTACCGAAGAAGTACTTGCGGATACGCTTGCCTTCGACGATCCCCTGCTTCAGGAGATCCCGCGGATAGTTCTTGGGCCGCACATCCTCGCCAAAGGCGATGCCGGCATTGAAGCCGCTGCGGAACAGGTACGGCGTGGCCCCCATCTGGCCCACCGTGCTGAACGGCACATACCGGTTCAGGCCGCCGCTCATCAACTGGTTCTTGATCGCAGCCAGCGCGACAGTCTTGGCCTGATGGTCCAGCATGTCGCAGGTATTGTCACTCCGCCAGAGCGGGATCGAGCGCGACATCGTCTCCAGGTCAATTCGGCGGCCACCGCTGGCGCAGTTGTCGATGAACAGCTTCGGGTTGGTCCGCAGAATGTCGTCCCACATCTGGTAGAGTCCTTCGACATAGCGCATCTCGGTCATGCCGGTCCGGCTCGGATGCTTGGCATCCATGGCCTGCCAGGAACCCAGCGGATCGATGTTGTAGTCGATGCGCAGGCAGCTCACCTTATAGGCTTTGATCGCCGCATTGAGATAGTCGGTCATAAAACGGCGGGCCTCGGGAATCCCCAGGTTGAACAGGCTATTGATCACCCATTCCGGGTGCTCCTTGGCGATGAAGGTGCCCGACGCCACACGTTCCGGCTCGAACCAGAGCACAAAGCCAAGGCCTTCCGCCTCGACCGCGTCGCCGATCGCCTTCAGACCGTTCGGGAAGCGGTCCTTCGGCTCCACGCGCTCAATGGGAAATCCGTAGTTGCCCATGCTGTTGGGAAACCCGTTCGGACCGGTCCAATAGGCATCCAGCCAGAACATCTCGAATCCCAGCCCCTTGATAGACTCCAAATGCGACAGCACGTTCTTTTCGTTGGAACCGTTCAGTTCGTAGAAGGAGGTGCTCAGGTGGACAATGGGCGGCACGACAAGCTGGCCACCGATACGCGGCATGATATGCGCCATCATCGCCTGGCGAAACACATTGTAGCCGCGGAACTGATCGCCGCCCTGCCAGTGGAGTTGCAGGATGCGTGCGCTGCGGACACTTTCGCCCGAGTGAAGCACGGTGCGCAGGTTCTGCATGCCGGCGCGCGTGCGGATCTGGCCATCCTTGAGCTCCACCGACGCACACCACTGCCCGGACCAGCCAATGGCCGTGATCGTCCCGCCGTTGCCCCAGTCGACGTTGAACCAGGGCGACACATTGGACGACCGACCCGCCGTCGCCGCGAAATCAATACGTTTCCCCGCTGCCAACGGCTGATCGAAAGGCATCCAGTCGGCAACCCCGGATGGCCCTCCGTTCAAGCGATGAAGCACGACCTGACCAACGGCCTCCGGCGCGACAGCCGCATCCAACCCCATCACCTGCTCCAGAATCGGGCTATCTTTGTCGCCCGTGTTCGTGAAATGGACGGTCCACTCGACCACTGGGTAGTCCTGGTAGACGATGGCGACGCAACGCACCACCAGCCCGGTCTTCGGATCTGTCCACATCAGCACGTGCTCCGTGCGCTGGTTGTCGAGCGGCTTACTTTCGACCTTCTTGGGCCATGCCGCCAGCAACCCCTCCGAAGCCTTTCCGCCATAAACAAATGAAAACGGCGATTTGGCCTTCGGATCCGTCAGATGCTCTTGCACCCATTGATTCTTCATCTTCATCTCCACGTTCTTTGGCGACTCCGCAGGCGCCGCCTTCTCGGCCGACGTGGCAGGTGCCGCCGCCGCAGAGAGACCCAGGCTCAGCGCCAGGATAGTTGCGATGTAACTGCTCAGGTAGCCGGCTACCTGAGCAGTTACCATGGGCTTTTCTTTCTTTGCGGTTTCTTCCATATTCTTGTTTGTTGGCATGTTGTTCTTCTTGTGGTTTATCACGTTCTTCAGTTGGTTGTTCGTCATTGTCATGCAATCACTTGTACCCCATGCTCTCCAATTGCTTGTCGAAATCCGCTGGCAGGTTGGCCAAGGGCTTGTCGAGGTTTTGCCCCGCGTAGTTGAGCATATTGCGCAGCAGGCGTTCGGCAACGGGATCCCGGCTGAGATTTTCGCGAATGTTCAGGGCGTTAACGATGAAACGCCCGGCACCCACTTTCCAGACGCCGAGATACAGGCCGGAAAGGTATCCGCAGCACGTGTTGATTCCTCCACAGACCGCCTCATCCGGCGCATCACTCCCCATGAGACATTTTCCACCCACCGGCACGATGGTGCGGTAGAAGGTCCAGTCCATCAGTCCACCTGCCGGCAGCCCCTCAAAAACCGGATGGCGGCGGACCCAATCGTCTCGATGATACAACCCATTAACCCACCCGTTTAACGAATCCGTCTCGGCCAAGCGCCCTTTGTTCGCCAGTGGCAACCAGCAGAGATTGGCGCCCTTTGCTTTATCCGGCGAGGCGCCATCGACCAGCGGCGTGAACGGGTTGTCCACCTGCGCACGGGCGCCCTTTTCGTTGTCCGACAAGGCATCATCGATCAGGGTCTGCAGCGTCAGAAAGATGACCGTCGAACCGCGTGCTATACGCGAGGCCAAATCTATGAACTGCTCCGCATGCCTGGCCGCTGTGCCGACAACCAGAATAGTCTCGCGCTTCTGCAGCGGCTGTCCCGCCGCCACGGCGTGAAACGCAATCCCCTGCTCCTTCAACCACTTCTCCAGTCCCTCGTCCTTGCCCCAGATCGCGATATCGGCCTTCACCGGCGGCATCGTCGCCGGATCGTCGACAAAAAACTCGACCGGCTGTCCCTCTGCCGCCGCGCCTGAAACGAACTGTGCGGCCAGGCGATAGCGCCCCGCCGGCCCATTGATCTTCACATTCTCCGCCAACACCGGCAGCGCGAAAGGCGGATTCTTCTTGGGATCGCTGATGGTTACGATGACCTTCTTCTTGAAGACCGGTTTCTGGTCCGGATCGAAGATGACTACTTCCACTTCGTAGTCGCCCGGTCGCAGGACATCCTCATTGGCCAACACCGCTTCGATCCGCACGGTGCCGCCGCGGTAAAGCTGGTAGGGCTCAACGAACAAGCACCAGCGCAAGGGCGCCCAGCCATCGCGCATCGCATCCAGGATGCCGGGCTTGAGGTCCCGGAACATCGTGATCGGGCCAGTGCCACAGCCCACGGCATCGAACAGGCCCGACAAGCTGAAGCCGAGCAGGGCGGGATTGGAACGCAGCGCGTTCAAGCCCAGTGTTTGCTGCGCCACGGTAGCCGATAGGCAGGCACGAAAGTAGTCTTCGGGCCGGCCGAAGATTTCCGCCAAATGCCAGCGCTCCCAGTCGGCCAGGAACTGGTCCAGGCGTTGACGGTAGTATTTGGCGTCCATCGCGCCGGTCGCGCCCAACCGCTCGAAGTTGCGGGTCAGCGTCACCAGGTCGAGCGCACTGCCGATGCCGTACTCCGATATAAAAAGCGCCCCTTCACCGCCTCGCAACGCCGAGATCGTACCGGGCTCATGGGGAACATTGGGATATAAGTGGCTTTCCTGAAGGGTCATTCCATCCCAAGTCTGTGAACCAGGATTACTGAGGCTGCCGATGGTCGTAGACTGTCCGTCCCATCTTCCGCCATTGAGGAAACAGACACGCGAATTATCCAAGGCACGCACCTTGGGCAGGGCCGCCACGGCGTGCCGGAACACGAGGCCATCACGAGTTTCATTGAGGAATTGCCACATCGTGATGCTGGGATGGTTCCGGTCGCGCCGGACAACACCCAGCAGCGAGCGGTCAAATCGTTGGTCGCCCAGACTCGTGTCCCCGGGATAATGCCAGGTGTAGGTCCAAGAGACCATCGACTCCTGCATGATCATGATCCCCAGCTCGTCAGCCAGCTCGAGGTTGCAGCGCGGTGCAGCAAAGGCCAGGTAGCGGATGGTGTTGAACCCCATCGCCTTGGCATAAAGAATGTCTTTTCTCAGCATCTGGCGATCCCGGGCGGAATGGAGTAAGACCGGTGTTGACCAGACGATGAGCGCGCTACGCAGGAATATCCGTCGGCCGTTCAGCCGGAAGTAACCATTCTCGTAACGGAAGTCTCTGAACCCGATACGATCCGATCGCTCATCAACCGAAGCCGTCCCCGCATCTTTGAGCTGCGCCGTCACGCGGTACAGCATGGGATCGTCCAACTCCCACAGTCGGTGTTGCGGCACATGGAGCGTACCCGTCACCAGCGTGTCGCCGGCAGGGACTTCCTGCTCTTGGACAACCTCATCGATTCGTTCGCCGCCCACCGCCGGAGCGATTGACAGAACCAGCCGCACGCGGACTTTCCCGCTCCCGGAGTTGCGGACATTGACCTGCACCTTCACATCCCCGCTCTTCCAGTCGCCATCCGCGTACAGATCCTCGATCCGTACCGCTGGCACGACCAGCAGTTCCACGGCATCTAGGATGCCCCCGAAGTTCCAGTCTGACCCAGGGAGTCCGCCCTTCGGGCCGTTAGGCGTCTCCGGCTGCACGATCCCATCCATGCGGGTCGCCGTGGGATGGAGCACGCGCACGGCCAGCACGTTGGTGCCCGCGCATACGGCCTCGGTGGCATCCAGGACAAAGGGCTCATCGGCGATTTCATGGGAACCGACAAACTATCCGTTCACCCAGGCATCGGCCTTGTAGTCCACCATCCAGAACCGCAGCAGGTACCGGCCGCCGAGATGAGGATTCTTCGGCGCCTCAAACGCCTTCCAATACCACGCCAGCCCGGCGTAGCTTGGAAACATCTCCTGAATCGTGCAGGGCACCGTGGCCGGCTGCGCCTCCGGTCGGGGTGCCTCAAACCACTTCTCATCACGCCCCTTGTCATGCGGATCGATGGCAATGGTCCAGTCCGGCCCGTCGAGCGTGATGGCTTGCGATGGTGTGGTGGTGTTTGGGTTCATGGGTTCGACTTCAGTATGGAGCAACGTGTACGCCCGAATGTCTTACTGTCTGCCTCATTTTAGTTCCTGCATAGCCTTCCAGATCGTGTCGGCAATGGTTTTCATGCCGGCATCGCCGGGGTGCCCGGCCGCTCCGGAGGCATCCACGCGGGCTGTCAGGTCCACAAAGACGCGGCGGCCAGGATCCTCGTCGCATACCTGCCGTTTGATCTTATCGATGGCCGGATTGGAGCCCAGGATGAAACTGGTCACAAAGATGCGGGGATTGCTACTCTTTTTGAGTCCCGTCATCAGAGTTTCCAGGGCCACCTTGAACTTTTCCATGTCGCCGGGCACCATGTTCTCGCCAAACTGGAGGACGACAATATCCGGCTTGCCGTCGATCTGGCGCTGAATCCGCGAGTTTTCCCAGGTGGCATAATTCCGCTCAAAGAGGTCGGCGATGTTCAGGACGTTGGCATCTCCGAGCGCCAACGGCGGGTTGCCGTAGTACCAACGCGGCAAATCGCTGGGCGTCGGGGCTATCCTGAGCGGGGTGCCCGTGTGGGTGGCAATGGCGCTGGCCAAGAGATGGACATAATCCTTCTCAGGAGCGCTGGCCGCCATTCCACAACCGCCGACCCGAGACCAGGCCACATAGGGCCCGTGCAGCGTGATGCTGTTGCCGAGGAAGAGGATCTTCCTGCCAGCCGAGTTGGTTGCGCCGGTCGAAACATCGCCGGCATGGACGAGCGCACTCGCTCCGATGGTAGCCATCATGATCATCCTCCTGATACTTGAGTTTGTCGTGTGCATCATTGGTGAACTCCTCTCGTTACTCCGCGTAGATGCTCTTCATGGTCCAAGCGTCGAACTGTTTCAGCACCGCGTCGCTCCCCTGGGCGCGCAGCGACACGCCCAGGCTGTCCGCGCGGCCGGGGTAAACGCGGGCCGCGACGCACTGACGTCCGTTGACAAAGACCTCGACCACGCTCTTGTCAATGAACACGCGCAGCTTGAGCGGTTCGTCCGGCGCCAGCCAGAACGGCGCGGATTCGGGAGCACGCGACGTCACGTCCGGCAATTCCGAGGAAAACGCGCTGTCGATCGTGACCACGCTGTCGCAGGTTTCAAACCACTTGTTCCAGTCTTTCAAACGGTCCCAATTCTGGTAGCCGCGCTGTTTGAAGAAGGCGATGCGGGTGTACTCCTCCTTGCCGGGTGAGCGCAGGACGTTCAGTTCAACCATCGGCGATTTCCGTAGGTCGAGCTCGGCGGTGATCTCCAGCGCGTTGCCCTGAACACCCTCGAGCACCACTTCCCGATTGGCCGGAAGCGCGGTCTCGCCCAGATGCCGGTGTGCCCCCCGCAGCGAGGCGATGTCACCCGCCGGCTCCACGCCAAGCTCATTCTTGCCGATGAGCGTCAGGCGGCGCGGCAGGCTCATGATCTGGTCCCAGCCCGGCGTGGGTTTGGCGCTGTTGATGTTGAAGATTGTGAGCACGCCGCCCCGCCCGTCGGGGGTTGCCGATGGCGCATGCACGCCGCCGGGACAAAAGGCGCCGAAGGTGAAGCGCCCGCCGGCGGTGACCACGAACTTATCGCGCGCCTTGTGGTAATCGCCAAGCAGGTAGTGGGCGCCGCTCATGTGGCTGAAGTGCAGCAGGATGTGCCGGTTACCGATCGGCCAGAAATACGGGCAGGCACCGTCATCACCGTTCTGCGAAAAGGCGTCGCCCTCCACGAAGGGATGCAGATACTCCCACTTCACGAGGTCGGTGGACTTGAACAGGAACTCGGCCGGGCGCTTCTGGCCAGATGGCCCGTGCGGCAGGGACCCGCCGGAAAGTGTGTAGTAGACGCCGTCCCTTTGCCAGATGCATGGGTCATAGATCGCGCAGGGCGTGCCCGCCGACGGAATGACCGGTTTCCCGGTCAACTTCTCCCAATCCAACAGCAAAGGGTCGCTGGCGATGGCCACCATGTTGCCCTGTCCCGTGCCGTGATACATGGCGATGACCCGATTGGATTCCACCAGAGTCGAACCCGAAAAGCAGGCGTTTTCCGGTCCCGGCTTGATCGCGTACGGCAGGTCGCGCCAGTGGATTAAGTCGTCGCTGACCGTATGTCCCCAGTGCTGGTTGCGGTTCTCCGGCGGATAGGCCTGGTAGAACAAATGCCACCGCCCGTTCCAGAAGCAGAGCCCGTTCGGATCGTTCAGCGTGCTCTCGGGGGTGACAAAGTGGTAGAGCGGCCGGTACGGATCCGCGGCCAGTTTCCGCCGCGACTCGGCAAAACGGCGCAGCAACGGGTCGCTGCGCAACTTCGCCTCCTGCGCCGCCAGCGCTGCGTCTTTCACCCCGGCCGCCTGTTGCGTCAAGGCCACAGCCGCATGGGTTGCCCCAGACCCAGCATCATCGGCCAACGCAGCCGCACTGACTCCAATTGTTGTCATAAGGATTGTCCTCCTGATTAGCGAACGTGTCGTGTGCATACCCAATTACACCTTTGTCTTTCGAGGCTCTTGCAAAACCTACACTTACGGTGCGATGAACGTAATGACCGGATCCCATAGCGCGCGATCATCCGTGCCAGTCGTCCCGTTTCTGCTGACCACGAACGACAGCGTGTCTCCTTTCGTGACCGCGACCACGAAATCGCACGATAGCGGTTTCCCCGGCTGAACAACGCAGGCCGGCCAGTTCGTCTCCGTGTTGTGCAACACCGCTGCCGTCACCCCGTCGCCCTTTCCGCCCGCAACGGACACAACCCCTTCGACCCGGACCTTCCCCGCGTGAGGCGCCTGCCACTGGCGGACGGCACTCGTGTTCCCGTCAGGAGCCATGAAGTCGTGCCCAACGGCGAGTTTGCCACCTTTGCGCCAGAGGTTCTCCTTCGCATCGAAGTCCAACTTGCTGTAGGCCGAACCATCCCATGCCAGGTAATACCAGTCATTCTTCCCCATGACGCCACAGAATCCAAGCGAGGCCTGGGTGCTGTCCGCAGCGTATTCGAATGACATGTGTTTGACGGCTGTTCCGATTGATTTGGCGTTCTTGTCGCCTCGCACCTCGACCGTGATCGTATGCTGCCTAGCGGGATCCATGCCCGTCTTGACAAACCAGAACTTGTAGGGCGAGGTTATGCCAAAGCAATCCACCGTCTTCTGGAGAACACCATCCAGATACACATCGGCTTTGCCGCAATCTGGCCCTTGCTCGGCCCGCCAATAGATGGCGTCAGCCTTGAAGACCAGGCTGACACTATCCTTCGCCGTTCCGCTGGCTTTCGATGGTGCCGCACCGGCCCATGTTCCTTTGTATGTTGCCTCAGGACTGTCGCAGCCGACCGTCCGCGTTCGCCTGCTTTCGATCGGATCCGCACTGTCGTAAGACGGCATCCCGTATGGCCGGAGCGGATCCATCGTGGGCCGCCCCTCCCAATCCGGATCAAAGAACTTCTTTGCATCCATACCGGTGCCCCACCCGGAAAAGCCGGCGGCACCCAGCGGCTGTCCGACGCCAAGATCCACGCGATACACCTGACCCGTACCGCCGTTCCAGCCTTGCAGGTACGTGTAGACATAGAAGGTCTTGCCGCACGTCCATGGATTGGTCTTGCCCTCATCCATCGGCGTTATCTCCAAGTTCTTCTGCGTTCCCCAGCAATCGCCGGGAACATAATAAGACGGCGACCAGTCCTGCTTCGCCAGATCGGTGCACACCGCCACGGTGGATCCGTAATTGAAGCCAAGGTATTTTCCCAGGAAAGTGTTGTAAACCACGCAGTGCGCATCCACGTAGGACGACTTGCCGCCGATCCCCGGCTCGGTCCATCCACCGTTGTAGAATCTCTGCCACTTACCTGGCGCCATCTTGTCACTGAACTTGCAGCGCGCCACGCGGTGCCGCATGAAGAACGGCGCTTTCACCCCGGGCTTCGGCCATAGGTAATAGGTTGTAAAGAGGTAGTGGTAGCCGCTGGCCTCATCCGAATAGAGATAGAAGTCACCGTCGCCGCCATTCCAGTACAACCCCGAATCTGCGAGCGGCGCAGTGGCCGGGGCCTCCTTGAGGATGGCACCTTCGTAGTTCCACGTCAGCCCCTTGTCGGCACTCGAGGCCAAATGTACCTGCCGGAGAACAATGCCTGGACCTGCTGTGTAACCGTCGGACTCACAATGCATCGGCGCATAGAGTTTCTTGTCGCTGGCGTCATACCACAGCCTGCCGAGTATGTACGGATGCGTGACGGTGCCGTGGACCGGGTGCGTCCGGTTCATCCTGCCATCCGGTTGCCGCACCGCGGTTTCGATATTCGTGCCCTTGTAGCGCGCCACCGGCTCACCGTAGCCATTCTTAAGAACAATCCACAGCTCGCCGTCGATCATAATCGGCGAAATCGGGAAGTCCGTGATATTCCCAGGCCCACAGGGCGGCGGCTTCCCAAATGGATCCAGGTATTCAGGAAGATTCGGCGGCGTTACCCTCGTGGCTTCGAGTCTAATCGGCGTGTCGGTTGCCTGCGCCTCCACAACAGGCACCGAAGTGTTAGTTCCGCCGGACGCGGTATCGCCGGTTAACGCGGCCGCACTGACACCAATTGTCGCCATCATGATCATCCTCCTGATACTTGAACTTGTCGTGTGCATGATTCTTCGCCCAAACACATTCTTCACGGCCCGCAGGTAGCGATACCCCCAGCGCATGTCGGGCAGCAGGTAGCTCCCCTCGGTCCACTCGTTCCAACTGTTGATCGTGACCAGCGGGGCCTGGGCCGGACGCGCGTCAAGCCAGGCCTTGGCCCGCCAGAGGCAGGCTTCAAAGGCGTCCGGGGTCGCATTCTTCACCACGCAGTGGTCCGAGAACGACGGGTTACGGTGCGTGTTGTCCCAGCCGATCGAGGCATGCGGGTAGTAGGTCCCGTAGGTGTTCTCATACCCCTTCCATTGCGACATCGCTTTGTCAGCCCAGACGGGATAGTCGCCAGTTTCCCCGGCGTCCTGGGCGTATTGGTAGGCCGTGGCGCTGTCAAAGGCCAGATCACTGGCCACCTGCTGTTCGCTCCCCGCCTCCAGTTTGGCGCCCGCTTCCACGCCGGCGCCGCTCTTGGCAATAGCCTGGATGTCGAGGCCCGGCAGACCACGCGCCACGCAGCGCTGGCGCATCCAGTCAAAGGCATCACGGGTCGCAGCAACTCCGCCAAGACCGGTCACCAGCCCGGCATAGCCGAAGATCGAGAAGACCGGCTTGCCGCCGATCCGGTAGTAGCTGTCGAGCGTGAGATACTTCTCGATGATCCGATCGAACATCGGCTCCAGTTCAGCCCGATTGACCTGTCCGCTCCAGATCGCCTGAGTCGGCTTGTGCCAGTAGGTATCGACATGCATGTTCCAGAGATCATTCACATCGTGATTGGCCCACATCAGGTAGAACTTGCAGTCCGTTCCCTTGAGCGCCGGAATTAACCCCTCGTTCAACTGCCGCTCGAAACAGGGGGCATTCAGGTACCAGTACCAATCCACGATGAAGACATTGACGCCGTGCGCCATGGCGAGTTCGACGTGCTGGCGCATGACCTTGGGGTCGGCCTCGTCCTGGTAGCCCAGCAGCGGGATGCGAGGCATATCATGCCCCGGAAAGCGCGGCGTCCCACGGCGGACCGTGTACCACTCGCCATCCTTCTCCGGCCAGAAGTTTTCCACCCGCGGTTCATGGTGATACGAGGGCCAGATATACGCTGCTACGTCGTACTGCTTCATTCCGCTCTTCTTCATGTGTGTTGCTCCTTACTTGTTTGGAAACAAAGTGTTCAGTGTTCAGTGTTCAGATTGGAATCCTGATCGGGATCCTTGTCTTGATCCTGCTACAGTCGAATCAAGATCAAGATAAAGACGGGAGTTGTCCTTTCTGGTCTGAACACTGAATACTTCCTCACGTCCCCGCTCCCACGAAGCGCACAGTATTACACCTCCAAGTCCACAATCGCCTTCAACGCCTGCAGATACTTCCTCTCCGGGTCACCTTTGGTCGGCGCGATGTGGCCGCCCTCGCCTAACTCGTTCCAGGCATAGACCAGTACGATGCGCTCCGCCGTCGTCTTTTCAGGGTTCTGATCCATCCAGGTGAAAGCATCGCGCACGCTCGCAGCGAACTGCTCGGGCGTGCGGTCAGGGTGATACCAGCAAAACTTCTGCTTCGGGTCCGCAAGATTCTCCCACGGCCGACGATCCCACCCTGCAGTCACGATCGGCATGCCAGGCTGGGCTGGACTGCCGCGCCACGCCGCCTGGTTCGCTGCCGTTAGTTCGGCGTAGGTATGCTCTTCCAGCCCGATCTCCCAACCGGGAACCACGTTGTAGCGTGATTGATGCGTGTATCCCGCGTCGAGCACCTCTCCGCCGCACCCGGCGATAGCCAGCCCCGGCAACCCCGCCTGGCCTGCTGATTTCTGCATGGCAGCAAAGCCGTCCCGGTCGCCGTCCCTGCTGTTGAAGATCAGGAGCAGCGGCTTGCCACCCACGGTCACATGCTGCTCGTGCTTCAGATACGGCAGCCAGAACTCGCCCGCAGCTTTCCAGTTCGCCGCGCCCTTGATCTCGAACCCATCGTGATTGGCCACCAGCAGGCAGAACTTCATCCGATGACTGTTCCGCGCCTTCAGAAACAGCTCAAGACAGGTGTGCTTGGGATCCTCCCGGATGGCCGCCTTGTTGATCGCCTGACCATTGTCATGCCAGTACCAGCAGAAGGCGAAGAAGGCGATCCCGTGATCCGCGGCCAGGTCAATCTGCCGCTCCATGATCTCCAACGAATCGGCTCGCCACCCCCAGACCGGCTCGCGATCCGGGAACTCTTCCACCATCCGCCGGGTGAGATGCGTCGGCGCATCCTTGGCCCAGGGTTGAGTCGGGTCATCAGCCAGCGCGTTTCGCCCTCCCCACCCGTCGAAATAGTAGGCCCCAACCATCGGACGTGCGCCGATTCCTTTTCTGCTGTTCTTCACTTGTGTTGCTCCTTGATTGTCGAAAACACTCTAAGGTCATTCGGTTGACGATAACGGTGGACGATTGGATACTCTCCACTCGTTAGCCGTTCTCGTCGCCCGTTCTCGTCCACCGATCTCCCATCATGGTCTCTATCGTTGTCCTGATCGTTGTCGTTCTCGCATCTTTGTTCCAATCGTTGTCATAATCGTTGTCTCAATCATTGTCGACAAAGATCGCGACAACGATTATGACAACGATTGCGACAACGATTGCGACAACGATCTGAACCCACTCTCACTTCCCTGTCCGCACAAACCGCACGATCACGATCCCGGATCCCCCATTTCCGCCTCGGTACCCCGAACCGTTTATACGGGCTCCGCTACCTCCGCCATTTCCAGTATTGGGCGGTCCGTCATCGCCGCTGCCCTGAGTTCGGCGGCTTTTCCCGCCTGTGGCATAGGTAACTGCCGTGCCTGTGCGCAAGGCCGAAGCGCGCCCGGGGCCACCTTCCTGTATGCCGCCGTTGATCCTGTCAGCGCCGGGTCCGCCAGCGCCGCCGCCGGAGCCGGAATCCTTGCCGCCATTGTACCCCTGCCTCGGCACCCATTGCGTCCCAACAAAGTACCCCGACCAGCCACGGCCGGCACTACCCGAGCTGTTTACGCCACCACCGCCGCCGGACCCGCCATCGCCGGCATTCCCCCAACTGGCGCCCGCGCCGCCGCCGTAGGCTCGCAGCAAGACCAGCCCCCCTGCCGTGTTGGTCACATACGAGTCCGATCCCCGCGCGCCAACCCCTTCACCAGCGGCCGTTGAGCCTGCGCCGCCCGCGCCGATCTGCACCGCGTAGGTTCCGCGCGCCAACGTCATCGTGCCGCTGAGCAAACCCCCGGCGCCGCCAGCACCGCCACCTTCATTATGGATCGATCCGCCGCCACCACCCGCAACAACCAGGTACTCCACCGGACCACCTGCCACCGTAAAGGAGCCGTTGTTGGTAAAGGTGAACACCGTCCACCGAACTCCCGCCGCATCGGCGTATTCCGAAATCGCCCCGCCCGTGACCTGCAAGGGCGCGGGCTTGCCGATGGTCAATGCCAACGTCTTCATGTCCGTCCCTTTTGCGTTCGTGGCCGTGATCTTGATCTTCGCCTCGCCCGTCGCCTCCGGGTAGCCGCAAATCACAGCCGTGACCAGGAACAATCCCTTCGGAAGTCCCTCCACCGTCACCTCCGCCGGATCGTTCGCCGCCGTGATCGGATAGGAGAACGCCACGCCCTGATACCCATTTGCCGTCATCGGACTCGTAATCGCAGGAGCCTTCTCTGCCATCGGCGTCGCAGTCTTGACGCTCACCCAGGCCGACGCGCCGTAGTCGTTTGATGCAACCACACGATACTGATACGCCGTCCCCGCCTTCAGATGGAAACCGGCGTCGGCGTACGAAAAGGCATCGGCCGGCAGGGTTGCCAGCAGGGTCCAGATCTTCCCGTCCGTCGAACGCTCAACCGTATACGTGGTCTCATTCTGCGCCAGATCGGTCCAGCCGAGTTGGATCAGGTGGGAACTTGCCGCTGTCGCACTGAAGTCGGCAGGTGCGGTCGGCGCCACGGGCTCGGTCCCGGCGCCGGGAATCCAGGCCGGACCGCCGAATTCGTAGGCACCCACGTCGGGCGCGCCAATCGCACCATCGGTGACGCCGGGAATCACCACGCCGGCATTAATCGCGGGCGAATTGGATGCCAGCCGGAAGTCCAGCCCGCTGGTTGGTTTGTCCGGATTGCCGACAAAGCCGCCCGAGTTCAGGTTGTTCTTCATTTCACTGTTGGACGTGTCCTTGAAATCCCGGTTCGAGAGGTTGTTGTAGACTTTACACCCCCCGGCATTCACCGTCAGCGTTACGGATCTGTTCCGCCCCCAGATGGTATTGTTGTACGCTTCATGCCCGCCGCGCGGCTTATTCCAGCCGATCCCCAACTTCACGTCCCAGATCACATTGTGGTGGTAGCGAAAGTCGGCCGTCACATCGTCCGCATACAGCGCGGGGTTGAAGTGATAGTTTCCATGGTCCCCATGGACCCAGTTGTACGCCACCTCCGTGCCGTTGGCCCAGACGCACCACGCATACACGGCGCCGCCATCCTCGGTGTTTTCCATGAAATCAGAGATGTGATTATACAGCACCCGGCACTTTGTATAGGTGGACTTGATAGGCTCAGCGTTCTTGTGCTCGTTCCAGTAGACCGCGCCCCGGCCTGTCCGGCTGATCGTGTTGCGTTCAATCAGGTGGCCGCCACATTCGCCACCCACCGGATAAAAATCGCCGATGAAGATGCCGCTAAAGTAGCTGCCGATGTAGTTGTCCGTGATGATGCAATTCCGCACGACATGGTTCCGGCCATCCAGACGCAAACCTGTGGCCGCATAGGCGATCTCGCACCTTTCGATGCGGTTGCTCTCGCCCGACACATACACCGCCGCACCCGCCGGATCATCCCGCGTGGTCCCCAGCACCGCATCACCCCGGCCGCTCGGCATCAAATAGAAATGACAGGAATAGAGATGACGGCCGTTCTGGAGCGCGCAGCGGGTCGCGTTGTTCAGGGTAATGCCGCCCATCATGGTGTTGATCTGGGTGAACACCACGTTGGTCAGCCCCGTCATATCAATGACCGTCGTGCGTTTCTTCGCGTACACCGTCATGCCGGATGGATCCACGCAGCCGGGCGCCATCAGGTAGAGACGGCCAGCGGCTTCATCCAGAAAGAACTCCTTTTCGCAATCCAGCGCGCCCTTGGCCCCGGTCAGAAACCCAGGGGCCGCGCCACCGGCAAAATTATTCCACCAATCGGTCTTGTTCGTACTGACGGTCATCCGGCAAGCGTCGCCGCTGGTCTGCGACCCGGTGATCAGCGCGCTCCGGGCCGACCAACCGCCGACGCCCCATACCACCCCGCCCTTCCAAAAGTCAGCCGCCCACTTCTGACTGTTGGAGACCACCACATCGTCCTTATTGAACTGCATGACGGCCAGCACTCCCTGCCCCCCGCCCTCGTTAAAAAGCTTTCTAGCCGGCGCCAGTTGCTCCTTGCCCGCGATATTCGGCCAACGCGCCTCGATCATGAGGTCGCCATCCGCCACCACCTGGTTCTGGCCCGAGACTTTCATTCCCCAGGTACACGGTGCCCAGTAGATGCCGTTGCCTTCCAGCGTCCACGGCCCCGTCACCCGGTCGCCCGCACAGATCGTCGGCTTCTCCTCGCCAGGACAGTTCCGGAACGTGATCGGACTACCCTCCTTGCCCGAGTTCTTTGGCTTCACCGTTTCGGTGTAGGTTCCCGGCTTGATTAAGACCGTATCTCCCGCCTGCGCCACATCCGCCGCTTGCTGGATGGTGGGGTAGGGGGCCTTGGCCGAGCCATCGCCGCCCTTTGACGCCGTGGCGTCTACATAGTAATTGGCGCCTTGCGCCGTAACGCCCAGGCTCAAAGCCAGGGCACTTGCGAACATGAACTGTTTCATTGGCATCTCCTTATTCTCCTTCTACTGCCCACCTTCATTACAGTCGGTCGACGAGTACGGGCGACGAGTACGGTAGACGATTGGCTGCCTTCTTCTTCGTCGACCGTACTCGTCGCCCGTACTCGTCCACCGATCTCCCATCGTTGTCCCACTCTTTGTCGTATCCGTTGCCCCGGCCCGAGGGCGGAGCGTCCTCTTCTTCTCCGGTCTTAATCTCCGGTCTTAATCTATCTCGCTTCCGAAACAGACAAAGACCCGAGATTAAGACCAGAGACAAAGACTCTGCCTCCCGAACCCCGAACCCTTCCCCTTCCCCTGACCCATGCCTCCTGAACCCTCCCTCACTTCCCCGCCCGCACAAACCTTATGATCACGATCCCCGCGCCGCCTTTAGCGCCGACCACCTTTCCTTCGCCGACGGCGCCGCCGCCGCTGCCGGTGTGGGACGCGCCATCGGTCGCCGCAACATTGGCTCCGGACCCGTTACCGCCAATGCCAGATCCGCCTGGTCCGCCGGGATTCCCTATGGCACTTCCGCCGCCACCACCACCGGCGGCATACCACTTCGCTGTTTTGCCATCCTGGATGGATGAGGAGATTCCTGGTCCACCGGCCGGCCCCGGCCCGTTGCTGGACCCATCCTCACCCGGGCCGCCAGCGCCGCCGCCACCCGCCCCCCGATAGGTGTCGCCATTGGAGTCGCCACCCTTATTCCCCTGCTTGAGCGTCGCGTCCTGCCGGGTGGCCACGGCAACCGGCGGCAATGCTTTGCCGCCTTTGGCACTGTTCTTGCCCGCACCGCCGCCACTGCCGCCGTCTTTTCCGTCCACTTTCCACGTACCGCCCGCACCGCCGCCTGTAGCGGTCCACGTAATCGAAGGACCCGTGATCGAAGACGGCTCTCCGTTGGTCACGGCCTCTCCGCCGACTCCAACCAAAACCTTATGTTCGCCTTTCAGAGCCATCACCGCCCCGGTCACAACCCCGCCCGCTCCACCGCCACCGCTAACCCCGCCGCCACCACCACCGGCCACGATCAGATATTCCGCCGGACCACCTGCCACCGTGAACGAGCCATTGTTCGTGAAGGTGAGCACCGTCCAGCGCACGCCGGCCGAGTCAGCGTATTCTGAAACCGTCCCGCCCTTTATCGCGACAGGCTCGGACTTCGCAATGGTCAACGCCAGGGTCTGCGTGTCCGATCCCTTCGCGTTCGTGGCCGTGATCTTCAGCTTCGCCTCGCCGGCCTCCTCCGGATAGCCGGAGATCACGGCCGCACCCGGTTCGAGCAATCTTGCTGGAGGGCGGCAATCCCTTGCCGCCACGGCGCCAAAGGATTGGCGCCCTCCAGAAGAATCCAAATCAGTAACCAAGAACAGACCCTTCGGAAGTCCTTCCGCCGT